>Ga0129313_1000912_pt1 | contig 21292 bp, 18 predicted proteins | sample O1105metagenome_FD_94436 | JGI IMG/M metagenome (GOLD analysis project Ga0129313, IMG submission 94436) | Orangutan group fecal microbial communities from fecal samples from Wisconsin, USA - O1105 metagenome | ecosystem: Host-associated > Mammals > Digestive system > Large intestine > Fecal...
CATAACAGGTGATGATAAATACCTGAACGGCGTGGCAAGAGGTATGGACTATATCCTCGGCAACAATCCTATGTCATACTCATTCATTTCGGGCTATGGTTCTTACTGTACAAAGAATCCTTCACATGAATACTGGCAGCATGAGATCGACAAGTCTCTGCCTCAGGCACCCGACGGAGTTATCGTAAGCGGTCCGACTGCAAAGGCTGTAGACACATATGTGAGGGCTATGGGAATGGGATGTGGACGTTCTGATGGTCCTTCTGAAAGATTTTATGCTGATTCCGTAGAATCATGGTCTACCAATCAAGCTTCTCTCAGCAGCAATGCTTCACTTGCATGGATAGTATCATTCCTTCAGGACGAGGCTTCTACTGAACCTGTCGCTAAGGCAGCGTCAGGAGATGTTAATGCTGACGGCGAATTCAATATTTCCGATTTAGTTATCTTCCAGAAGTGGCTGCTGGGCTCTGCGAAGTATTCTCTTGCCGACTGGAAGGCTGCTGACTTCTGCAGCGACGGTAAGCTTGACATATTTGACCTTACGTACATGAAGAAAGAGCTTATCAAAAAATATGATATGTCATATGTCAAGCCGGAAATAGAGTTGGAGTACGGACCGCGTTTTTATGTCTGGACTGATAAACTGAAATTATACCTTGCTCCCGATGAAAGCAGCAAATCTGTTGCAACTATACCATCACATACAAATCTTATTGAGCACGGATTTCAGAAAGGCATCGATAAATGGTTGTTTACACGGTATAATGGTCAGTACGGCTGGATAAAAACAGTTGACGATGAAGGTCAGCCGACAATATATCACGACGCCGTTGCTGCAAAGCCTGTTATATACCTTTATCCTCAACAGGAGACCGATGTTCATGTTGAGCTTGAACTGACAGAATCTCAGCTTGCAACGACTTACCCTAAGTACAACGGCGGCTGGGACGTTACAGCATATCCAGACGGAAAGCTCGTGAACAAGGCAGACGGTACACATCACAGATATCTGTTCTGGGACGCTGTAAACTGCCGTACACGATTCGATTTCTCCAAAGGATTCTGTGTTGCTGGCAGTGATACCGAAAGCTTCCTCAAGGAAAAGCTCACATATATGGGACCTTACCGAGGAAGAAATGAACGAATTCATCGTATACTGGCTGCCATTAATGTAGCATAACAAGTATAATCTCATATCTTTCCAAGGCGATGTGTATACAAATTCCGCTAAGCTGAACATAACACCCACACCTGACAGCCTGCTTCGCGTATTTATGGCTTATGTTCCTCTTGAAGAAGCAGTTGATATCGAACCTCAGCAGCTTGAGACCTTTGAAAGAAAGGGCTTTACAGTCGTTGAATGGGGCGGCAGCAAGATACAATAAGAATCACTTAAGAATATGCAGGGGCTATGGCCCCTGCTTTTTTATTTCTGGTACCTAAAACCATAGTTTTCCCCAGCTCTTTGAGCCTCTTATTAAAGTCTGTCTCTATGACGGCAATATCATAACTGAGATAACGAAAGAATACTTGTAACTGATTAGTCCTCACAGTTTCGGCTGTGAGGACTTTTTTGAAGTTAAATATCAAAAATAAAGCAAGTATACTTGATAAACGAATTTATATTTGATGCAATATAATTGCAAACAACACAAGTTAAGGGGGCATAACGATGGCATACAATTACAAGGAAGCAATGAAGATCGAAAATCAGCTCTGTTTTCCGCTGTATGCGGCGGCAAGAACTGTAACGGGCTTATATACGCCGTATCTTAAAGAGTTGAAACTGACCTACACGCAGTATATAGTCATGCTTGTTCTGTGGGAGAAGGACGGCGTTACTGTCGGAGAAATATGTAAAAAGCTCATGCTTGACAACGGTATAGTTTCACCACTGCTGAAAAAGATGAGCACTCTCGGATATCTCGAAAGGACACACAGCAAAGCCGACGAACGTTCAGTCCTCATCTATCTGACCGAGCAAGGCAGAGCATTGCAGGAGCAGGCAAAGGATATCCCTGTGAAGGTTGGAAAGTGCGTAAAACTCAGCCCTGAAAAGGCAAAGCAGCTCTATTCGCTGCTGTATGAATTATTGGAAGGAAATGAAATCTGACTATCTGAAAGGAGAATAATCAATGAATACTGTGTATGATTTTATGGTGAAAGACCGTGCAGGCAACGATGTAAGTCTCAGCGATTATAAGGGCAGGGTTTTGCTTATAGTGAATACCGCAACAGGCTGCGGATTTACACCCCACTATAAGCCGCTTGAAGCTATGTATAAGGATCTGCGTGACAATTGCTTCGAGATACTCGATTTCCCCTGCAATCAGTTTGCAAATCAGGCTCCTGGCAGCGAGGACGAGATACATCAGTTCTGCACGCTTAAATTTGGTACGGAGTTCCCATAGTTTGCAAAAATTGATGTCAACGGTGACAGTGCTGATTCGCTTTTTGTTTATCTTGCCATGGAAAAGCCATTTGCAGGCTTTGGCAAGTGGATAAAGAACGCGATGCTAAACAAGTTTGCGGATATGAATAATAAGAAGTTCGGAGATAAGGCATATATCAAGTGGAACTTTACAAAATTCCTCGTTGACAGAACTGGTAAGGTCATAGCACGCTTTGAACCTACAACGGATATGGCAGAGGTGCGAAAGGCTGTTGAAGAATTGATTGTATGAGGATATGAACTAAAAATCTGAACTTCTGGAATATCTGACAAAGGGCGTTGAGCGTATAGTCGGCGAAGCTGTCAGGGCATAAATCCGAATAGAATTCATAGCAACTATTGATTTGACTAAGACCTGGGCTTATGATATAATATTTATTACCAAATTCAGAGGAGGAAGTCCTGATGAAGCTGAAAAAGCTTTTTGCGATGTCTCTCGCATTTATTATAACAGGCGCTTTATTGCCGATATCTCAGAATATTTCAAACAATGTAATTTCGACTGCATATGCTGAACCTGAAAGAATGGTTATTTATAATGATGAATATAACAGTATGTTCGAATATAAAAGCAATGGACAAGGTGAAATAATTATTACAAAATGCAATCCAAGCGCTTATGGTCAAATTGATATTCCAAATATGATTGATGGTATGCTTGTTACAGAAATAGGTCAAGCTTCATTTTGTGAATGTGAAAATATAATAAGCGTTAGTATTCCAGATAGTGTAAAAAATATCAATAATTCCGCTTTTATAAAATGTAAAAGACTAAAAAGTGTTTCTTTGGGAAATGGACTTGAAATCATTGGAACTAGAGCATTTGAATATTGTAGTAGTCTTGAAAAAATCACTATCCCTGACAGCGTAAGAATAATCGATGATCTGGCCTTTGGTGACTGTCAAAATTTGAATAGTCTTACACTCGGAAAGGGTGTCGAAAAAATCGGTTGTTCCGCTTTCAGCTTTTGTTCTCAACTAAAGAAAGTTGATATTCCCGATAGTGTTACAGTAATATGCAGTGGAGCATTTAACAACTGCGGTTTGACTTCTGTTAACCTGAATGAGAATATTAAAACCATAGGATTCTATGAATTTGGTGGTAATAGTGATTTAAAAAATATAAAATTACCCGCTTCAGTTGAAAGTATAGATAATGATGCATTTTTTAAGTGTAGTTCACTTGAATCACTTGTTTGTGAAAAAGAAGTTTCAAAATTTGCCATTGATGCAATTCAAGGTTGTACTAATATGAAGTCTTTGATAATAAAAAATCCAAAATGCACATTCTATTTAGTTGATTATAATTTTGAGCCTGTTACTGTTGATACCCTGAATGAATATGGAAATATCACTAATAAGCTTGTAATTAAAGGATATAAAAACTCAACTGCCGAAACTGTTGCAAAGAAATATGGCTTTAAATTCAGCGCTTTATCTTCATATGGAGACCCAAATTATGATGAAAAAATAAACTCAGTTGACGCTTCGTATATTCTTTCTTTATATGCAAAGAATGCCCAGAATAAATCTAAACCTTCAAGTGTTGATTTAGAAAGCTGCGATATAAACAAAGACGGCACAGTCAATGCTGTCGATGCTTCCTATGTTATGGCTTATTACGCTTACACAGCCACAAACAAGAACCCGGTCAGCCTTACTGATTACATGAAGAAAAAATAAATATATCTTTTATCGGGGCCTTATGCCCCGATTTTCTATACATTTTGCCTTCCTTATACGTTAAAGCGTATATAGACTAAATACAATGCTATTGATCTTAAAGGAATGTAAGAAACAAGCCCACTCCTCTGTGAAAGAAGGCTTTTTTTATTCTCAGCCGTTGTGAGTCTATCATAATACTGATAATAAATATCAAATGGTGTTGTCAATGCAGCTTACCGCAAAAAATAAGCAGTTCTCATCAGGAGAGCTGCTTTTTTGATATGTGTATCTGTATTGCCGAGAAAGCTATTGATGACAGGGTGCCTATAAAAGCTCCTGCGGAGGTATCGCTGAGATAATGCGCGCCCAGTATTATTCGGGTGGCCATTATAATGATGCCGAAAACAATCCCGCAGAAGAAAAAACGGATATGCTTGCCTTCAAACTTAGGGAAGAGCCATGCAAGTGAGGGAAGTATGCACATGGACAGCATACTGAATATACTGTGGCCGCTTGGGAAGGAGCGAAACTCGTCGGCGCTGAGGCCGTATTCTGCGGCTGCTGCTTTCGCACCTTCAAACGGTCTGTACCATGGGACAAAGGGTATGCCATCATACCCCAGTACAGCCGTGCGATATCGCGGACGTTGGAATGAGTTCTTCAGCAGCTCCATTGATATATATGCGATGAGCAGTACGCAAAAAAGCCCCAGTATCCTTCTTGCAAGCAGCTTGTCCTCAGATTTTTCTGACGCAGAGTACCCAACAAAAAACAATGGGTACATCAGTATCATACTCAGTATGATGATAACGGGGAGACTGCCTGTAACGGAGGGAAATATGCTGCCTAAGTTGTTTGCGGAGGTGAGGGAGCGACCGCCGAAATATCCGATAAATACTGCCCAGAAAACGCAGGCCGCACACATTGACATTCTGAACGGGCTTCTTTTATTCAAGTTAATTATCTGCTGAAAAAGAGCTCCACAGAAAAGTACCTGTGCCGCATAAAAGGGATAGATTCCAAGCATTGTTATTAGCTTTGCAATTGTATTATCAGGGGAGAAAAGAGTCTCCGCCGCAGCCATGTCGCAGAACGTTCCTGCAATAAAGGTACCGATGAACAATATCAGTGCGGCAAGGCTCAGTTTTATCTGAGCTGAATATTTCTTATCCATTATGTCTCCTTTGGAATTTGGGTAAAGATATCATAGACACATCATATACTGAATAACCTAACTAAGATAATCGCCCTTCGGGGCGTTCACCATACAATTATATTATATCCTGTGGCGTTTGAAAGGTCAAGCATAATGACATATAAAATGGTTATCTCGAATACAATTTGAAAGGCAGGTGATTAAGAATGAATGATAAAATACATACAAAAAGCAGCTTCAAAACGGCTGATATCGAGCGTTAAACAGGCTCTTCATATACACAGAAAAGCTCCCCGAGGGGAGCTTTTCCTGTTATTATAGTTTTCCAGGCTGGTGTCGAACCAGCTCATATCCTGTTCGGGAACAGGTTCTGCCTTGTCATTGAACTTTACATCGAAGTACATTTCAACCTCATTTATATCTCCGTTTTCAAGGTACGAAATATCTAACATTGGTATTCCTGTTTCCTTGTCGATGTAGAGCAGATACTTATCTCTTTCATATTCATCATAATCCTTTTCGGGACGCTTGCCTTCAATAATATAGCAGTCTCTGCCCTCAAAGTTTATCTCGCCTGTGATATTCCATGTACTGAAGTCATAGAGGTAATTGATTACGAGTCCTGCTCCGTCAGGGCAAAGAGTATTCTTATATATGGAAGAATTATAGCTTACCTCATGTGTGGAATTTAATCTGATTGCTTCAAAGCCTTTGTATTTATCGGCGTCGCTGTCACGATAAAAGTAATTATTCCAGTGAGACCATTCATATTCTTTTCCGTTGGATTCATCTCCGTCAAGATCCTCTGGATTATACCAGGAATAGAGTTTTTCGCCGTCACAGTAGTCTTCGCTTTCTTTTTCATGTTCGGGATCAATATTCTTTTTAGCATATTCAGTCATGCTTGTAATGTCATCACTGCCGTTGTATCTGTCGCCGTAATATCCATAGCTGTATGATCTTGCGGCTCTGTTATCTGCATAGATAACATTGAAATGTGCAGAATAGTCTTTTACTTCAGCAGGAGAATCATCGGGAACTTTATAGAAATTTGCATTTTTTGCGCTTATCTTGTCATAAAGGTCAACGCTGTTCATCATCTTGTCTACAATATCAAGCTTCTGCTGGTCAAGCTCGGGACCTGTGGGCTCTAAATCGTCAATAATCCATTTGCCGTCTCTGTTTACCACCTTCATGGACATATCGTACTTGTTAGGAATATTGGTGAATTCGTACTTTACGACAGCAGTGAATGAATCATCGGTGATGTCGTATATCTCCGCAGGCTCGTTCTTGTATTTATAGAATTTATAGGTGGAATTGATGTGATCATTGCCTTCATTGTCACAACCTAATGAAGAACAGTAGAGCTTTCCGTTATACATGGCGTAAGTACCGAAATCAGGGCACTGCTCAATATCCTGTCTGTATGTGCGGTTAGACTCATAGTTTGTAAGCTCCTCACCTATAAGATCGGGGAACTGCTTGTCGATAAGGCTCTGTGACATAAAGGAAAGAGCCTTATCCATTACCTCATCGGTATTGCTGAATTTCATTCCTATTTCGTAGTGCTGATATTCCCAGCGACCAAGAAAAGTATAATTCGGGTAATCGAGGGGATCGCCATTACCGAGCTCATAATAGAGGTAATCAAATGACTGACCAGCTTCTTCGTCTATTCTTTGGCGTTCTTTATATATTTTATCTAAATAAGCGGTATATTCTTCCTCGGACATCTTACCCAACTCTTCGCTTTCCATATCTTCATCGGGATACTTAGGCATGATGTCGTAGTCGAAAGGCTCAAGGAAGTCCTCATATTCCGCAAGGAGACTCTCTGCGGTCTGACGGTATTCCTCAGTACGGGGATCCTCGGACACTTCTGTTAATGCCTGAGACATATCCTCGGAAACTGTTGTAGGAACGTCAGGATCATTGTTATCGCCGTTGCTGAACTGCTTTGCGATATTGTAACCGCCGAAGCTTCCTGCACCTATAAGCAGCGCTAAAGAAGCCGCAATAGAAGCTGTCCTCCATTTTGGCCTTTTGTAGCGTTCAACGCCGCTTACCTCTGTTTCTGAATTGAATCCTGTATTTGTATCTTCTGTTATATTGTACTTTCTCTCGCTCATGGCATACATTCTCTCCTTCTCTTCATCAGTGAGTACGGGAAATTCCTGAGCAAGCTTTTCTATTGCCTCGTCATCGAGATCAAATAAAAGATCGTTGTCTTTCATATCAAGCCCTCCTTGTTTATACCTGCTTCTGTGAGCAATATCCGGAGCTTTTGCTTTGCACGGCTGCTGCGTTTCTGTACAGCTGCCGCCGACATAGAGATGCTTTTTGCTATTTCTTTTGCTGTGCGGTTGTAGTAATACTGCTGTATGATGATAGTGGAATCAGGATCGCCAAGCTCTTTTATCTTGCCGAGAATAATGCTGGACTGCTCCTTGAGTTCTGTTTTTTCGGCGATGTCATCGTCATCGCGGAGCTCGTTGATAGTGTTTTCATCAACATAAGCTGTTCTGCTGCTGCGTGAACTTATCCTGCGGAATGAATCTATAGCGGTATTCCGCGCAACAGCTCCTATAAAGCCCTTGACATTGTCGGAAAAGTCCGTATTATTATCAAGAAGCCTGTATATCTTCATAAACACGTCACTGACGCATTCTTCAACGTCCTCGCGGCTTCCGCAGCTTTTAAGGACACTAAATGCGATAGTATAGACGTAGTTGCAGTATTTGTCAAAGACCGCCCTGTGGCATTTCTGAACGGAGTCCGCCATCAGTAAGCGCAGCTCTTTGTCTGTCATCAGGAAATCCTCCTTTATTGAATGCATTCACTAATATAAACGAAAGTGAGAGAAAAAATCAGACATATAATTTTAGCATTTTTTGAAAAAAAATACAAGTTCTTTGATAAAAGGCGCTTCTTTATTAAAAAGACCGAATTTATCGCCGAAAGTGAAAATGCTGAGGTTGTCGCCGCTGCAGAGCATAAAGTTCATTCTCTTGTATTTTAGATGACATTATGCTATAATGACAAAGTTGAAGGAGGCATGATACATGACTTTACAGCAATTGAAATACATGATCACAATAGCAGAAACAGGTTCCATAACCACTGCGGCACAGCGTCTTTTCATCGCACAGCCAAGCCTTTCCAAGTCCGTGGCGGAGCTGGAAAAGGAAATGGGTATCACTATTTTCAACCGCAGCAACAGGGGAGTATATCTTTCCGAGGACGGTACGAAGTTCCTGTCCTATGCCCGTCAGATAGTTGAGCAGGCAGAGCTTCTCGAAAACGAATATAAGTCCACAGCACCGCCGAGAAGAGCCTTTGCGGTATCAGCCCAGCATTACGCATTCGTGGTAAATGCGTTTGTACAGCTCGTCCGCGAATACGGCAGGGATAAGTACGAGTTTTCACTCCGCGAGCTGAAAACAGCGGAGATAATCGAGGACGTCCGCACCCACAGAAGCGATATCGGAGTTCTTTTCCTCAGCGGCTTCAACCGCGAGGTCATAAGGCATATTTTGCAGAATGAGGAAATAAAATTCGTACCGCTGTTTACGGCAAAGCCCCACGTTTTCGTCAGCAGGAGCAATCCTCTTGTGGGACGAAGCTACGTTACTCTCGACGATCTGAAGGCTTTTCCGAGACTTACCTACGATCAGGGTGTGAAGAACTCCTTTTACTTTGCAGAGGAGCTTCACATTACGGCGGAAAGCCCGAAAAATGTAGTAGTTTCCGATAGAGCTACCCTGTTCAATCTGCTGATAGGACTTGACGGGTATACCATTTCGTCGGGAATCCTCAGCTCAGACCTCAACGGCAGCAACATCGTTTCCATACCTCTTGAAAGCGACGAAGAAATGGAAATAGGCTATATAACCACAACTGACCGCCCAATTAATGAGCTGACGGAGCGCTATCTGGAGCACCTGAGAGAATACATCGCAAATTATTCTTCTTGATATAGCTTTTAGCTATGGGGCTGCATTTCTTTTTGATATTAACACATTTCTGACAGATGTGCTATAATTAGAAAGCAATAAACATATCGGAGGAATAGGAAATGCAGACATCAATTATCGGATACCCAAGAATAGGCAATTTACGTGAACTCAAATTTGCAAGCGAGATGTACTTCCGCGGCGAGATAAATGCCGCAGACCTTGAAAAAGCAGCAAAGGATATCCGCTCATATAATTTATCCTTACAGAAAAACAGCGGACTTGACTTTATCCCGTCCAATGACTTCTCATTCTATGACGGAGTCCTCGACACGGCTTTCCTGCTGAATGCAGTTCCCGAAAGATACACATCTCTGGGACTTTCCAAGCTTGATACATACTTTGCGGCCGCAAGAGGATATCAGGGCGAAAAGGGAGACGTTAAGGCTCTTGCCATGAAGAAGTGGTTCAATACAAATTATCACTACATGGTCCCCGAAATTGATGACAGCACAGAGATAAAGCTTGCAGGTACCAAGCCCTTTGAGCTTTTCAGCGAAGCTCTTAAAAGGGGCGTAAAGACTAAGCCCGTCATCATCGGAGCTTATACATTTCTGAAGCTTGCGCGTTACAAGGGCAGAAAAAAGGCTGCTGATTTTGCGGAGCAGACTGCCGCAGCTTATTCGGAGCTGCTGAAAAAGTTCAATGCTCTCGGCGCAGAATGGGTTCAGTTCGACGAGCCCTCACTTGTAATGGATATGAATGCCGAGGATATACAGCTTTTCGCAGCGCTTTACGAGAATATCCTCAAAAGCAAGGGTTCGGTAAAAGTTCTCGCACAGACCTATTTCGGCGATGTCCGCGACTGCTATAATGAGCTATGCGGACTTGACTTCGACGGTATCGGTCTTGACTTCACAGAGGGTAAGAAATCTCTTGAACTTTTACAGAAAAACGGTTTCCCACAGGGAAAAACTCTCTTTGCTGGTGTAGTGAACGGCAAAAACATCTGGCGCAATAATTATGCTTCCACACTGTCATCTCTTTCAGAGCTTGCGAAGCACACAGACAATATCGTTATCAGCACCTCATGCTCGCTGCTTCATGTTCCATGCACCCTTGCAAACGAGACAAAGCTTGATAATAAGTACAAGAAGCATTTCGCATACGCCGAGGAAAAGCTTACAGAGCTTGCAGAGCTGAAAAAAATAACCTCTGCTGAGAACTATGCTGAAACCGAAGAATATCGCAGAAATGCGGATCTTCACAGCGAGCAGAGAACTACAGGAAACGAAACTGTCAGAAAAAAGGTTGCAGCCCTTACCGAAAAGGATCTCGTGAGATTTCCCGAGTTTGCGGAGCGCGAGCGCATACAGAAAGAACGCTTTAAGCTGCCGCTGCTGCCCACTACAACAATTGGTTCATTCCCGCAGACCGCCGAGATAAAATCTGCCCGCAACACACACCGCAAGGGGGAGCTCTCCGACAGCGACTACGAGTTCTTCATTGAGAAAAAGACTGCCGAGTGTATCGCATTGCAGGAGGAGATAGGTCTGGACGTCCTTGTTCACGGCGAATTTGAGCGCAACGACATGGTAGAGTATTTCGGCGAGTGCCTTGACGGCTACCTTTTCACCGAAAAGGCATGGGTACAGTCCTACGGTACACGCTGCGTAAAGCCCCCTGTAGTATGGGGCGATATATCCCGTGCAAAGCCGATGACCGTAAAGTGGTCGGTGTACGCTCAGAGCCTCACTGACAAGCCCATGAAGGGTATGCTAACAGGTCCTGTAACTATACTCAACTGGTCATTCCCGAGAGAGGATATCTCCCTCAGAGAGAGCGCTTTGCAGATAGCCCTTGCTATCCGCGAGGAAGTGCTCGACCTTGAAGCTAACGGTATAAGCATTATTCAGGTAGACGAAGCGGCTCTCCGCGAGAAGCTCCCTCTCCGCAGGGCTGACTGGCGCGAGGACTATCTCGACTGGGCGATACCTGCATTCAGATACGTTCACAGCGGCGTAAAGCCAGAAACTCAGATACACACACATATGTGTTACAGCGAATTTGCCGATATAATCAAAGATATCGACGACATGGACGCAGACGTTATAACATTTGAGGCTTCACGCTCCGACCTTACTATTCTCGATGTGCTCAAAGAAAACAACTTCCGCACAGAGGTCGGTCCGGGAGTTTACGATATCCACTCCCCGAGAGTTCCCTCAAAGGAGGAGATAAAGGCTGCTATCGTCAAAATGCTGGAGCGTATACCCGCTGAAAAACTCTGGGTAAATCCCGACTGCGGACTTAAAACCAGAGGAAACGAGGAGACTGTCCCAAGCCTTAAAAATCTGGTAAACGCAGCAAGAGAGGTGCGAAATGAAAACTGCTGAATTGTTTGAACACAAAACCGTGTTTTCTCTGGAGGTCTTTCCGCCGAAGCCCGACACAGATGAGAGCGTCATATACGATACACTCAATGAGCTTTCGGACATCTCTCCCGATTTCATCAGCGTCACCTACGGCGCAGGGGGCGGTCAGAACGGCTGCAAGACCATACAGATAGCCTCCGACATAAAGGAACGCTGCGGCGTGGAGAGTGTTGCCCACCTGCCCTGTATTGACTTGACAAAAGCTCAGGCTGTGGAGATACTCGACAGTTTGCAGGCACACGGCATAGAGAATGTTCTCGCTCTCCGTGGCGACAGAAGAGGGGATTTGTCAGAAACAGGAGATTTCCGCCATGCCAGCGACCTTATCTCATTTATTAAGGAGCGCTATGACTTCAATATCATAGCTGCCTGCTATCCAGAGGTACACCCCGAGAGCGTCAGCGCAGTTGACGACCTGAAATGGCTCAGACATAAGGTAGACTGCGGTGCCGACCACCTGATAACACAGCTTTTCCTTGATAATAAGTACTTCATGGATTTCAGCGAAAAGGCGCGTATCGCAGGTGTTGATATTCCGATAGAAGCAGGTATCATGCCCGTGACCAACAAGCGCCAGATAGAACGCATGGTGAAGCTTTGCGGAGTACAGCTGCCCAAGAAATTCGTCCGTGTCCTCGAAAAGTACGAGCATAACGAAACAGCTCTTCGTGACGCAGGCATTGCCTATGCCATAGATCAGATAACCGACCTCATCGCCGAGGGTGTTGACGGTATCCACCTTTATACAATGAACAATCCATATGTTGCGAAGAAGATATTTTCCGCTGTAGAAAGCCTTATATCTGTAAGTTCATGCGCTTTGGCATAAATGATTCCATAACTAAAAATCGTCCTTGTGAATTATGTCATCAGGATAATACAATTCACTGAAACAGAATAAAAATGCCTCCGTATACTGCCGAAAGACAATATATGGAGGCATTTGATATTACTTGCTGAGTTCACGCTTTAACGAATCATATTCAATTTTAACTTCATTGTCGGGAGAGCCCGTAACAAGCGAAACCAGTATTATAGCGGCAAATGCGGGAAGGAGCTCATAAATAGCAAGCACTCTGCCCATAGGAGCAATTACAGACTTCCATACGAATACCAAGAAATAAGAGGCAGTATCTGATGCACTATACATGATGCTCCGTCGGTTCAGGCTTTGAGATTTTATATTTGATGAACAGCAGGATACTTACAATGATTATACCGATTCCAATTATGATAGAGGAAAATATATTGTCCGCAATTTTGTATTCTTTTCCTGTGAGATAGCCATTGTTGGCTATGCTGGTTGTACGCATTATAGATTCTCGCACATAGTTTTGGCTTGAACCATAGACATTTACCGTTGCGAAATTCCACATGGAATGTATGGCGCATACGCCCCATATATTATCAAACAAAGTCATATAGAGAGCTGAGAATACACCGAAGAGTATAGTATATATAATAAAGTAAAAAATATTAAAGCTTTCAGTTTCGTTGTGAGCTATTCCGAAGGCTATAGATTATGTTATTACCGCCAACATGGTGTGATGTCCGGAACTTCCTACGGAAGTGAACAGATAGCCGCGGAATATGAATTCCTCGCTCATGCCCTGTACAATAAAGCCTATGAAAAAAAGAACTATGACCATGTAGTTTACTTTCTCGCAGGGGGTTATGCTGACTGCACCTAAGTATTTTAATATGAGGATACTTGCTGAAACCATGACTGCTCCGACAATAAGCCCGGAAATATAATGGATAAAGAAGTTTTTCTTTCTTAAACCCATGGAGCATACGGTTCTTCCTTCTAAGAAGCGGCAGTATAATATAATGATAACAACAGTTAATCCTCTGAACAGTAGAGAGGATATATATACCACATTATCGTTTTACGGATTTTCATCCCTCATGATGCCTGATGAATACAGTAAACCATTTATGAATAATTCCATGCCGAATATTATCAGGAATACAGTTGAGAAGCTGATCAGTATTATGAGAAAATCATTTGAAGTGTTTTTATCTGGAGCTTCGCTGAACATTTTTGGCCTGTAATTGAGCATTATGTCGCCTCCGCACTACATATGATATTAATATAAAATGATATTAGGATGAGGAACGCTGCCTGTGTACAGTTCATTGCTATGAACGCCTGACAGCGTTTATTGTGGACACATTAATTATATCCTATATTTCGCAATAAGTCAACAAAAACCAGCTTTTGCCGCAATTTGTATGCACAGCACTCCTATACAGGTCAGGACGGCCTTGAAAAATACACTTTACACAGACCTGCATTTGTGTTATAATGTATTGCATGACTGAGAAAAAGGAGAATTTTATGAGCATACTTAATGTTGAACACGTTACCCATGGCTTCGGAGCGAGACAGATACTCAATGACGCCTCATTCCGCCTGCTGAAGGGCGAGCACGTAGGACTTGTCGGAGCCAACGGCGAGGGAAAGTCCACGTTTCTGAATATAATCATGGGCAAATTACAGCCCGACGAAGGCAAAATAGAGTGGTGCAGGCACATTACCACAGGCTATCTTGACCAGTACAGCACCCTTGCAAAGGGAAAAACTATACGCGATGTGCTCCGTGAAGCCTTCGACCACCTCTCGGAGCTTGAAACCGAAATGCTGGGGCTCTATGAGAAGATGTCGGACTGCTCCGACGAGGAAATGAACTCTCTTATGGAGGAAGTAGGCGAAATACAGAGTATTCTCGATTACAGCGGCTTCTATACCATAGACGCTAAGATATCCGAATATGCCAACGGTCTCGGACTCAACGAGATAGGTCTCGACAGGGACGTTGCGGAGCTTTCGGGCGGTCAGAGAGCAAAGGTGCTTCTTGCCAAGGTGCTCCTTGAAAATCCGATGATACTCATTCTCGACGAGCCCACAAACTTCCTTGACGAGAATCATATCAGGTGGCTGACAAATTTCCTGCAAAACTACGAAAACGCATTCATTCTTGTATCTCATGACGTTCCTTTCATGAACAGCGTCATCAACGTGGTATATCATGTGGAGAATGCCGTTATGACAAGATATACGGGAGATTACGATAACTTCGTGAGAATGTACGAGCTGAAAAAGAAACAGCTTGAACAGGCTTACGAAAAACAGCAGAAGGAAATAGCCGACCTTGAGGACTTCATCGCCCGCAACAAGGCTCGTGTCGCTACAACGAACATGGCTAAATCACGCCAGAAAAAGCTGGACAAAATGGACAAGATAACCCTTATGCGTGAAAAGCCCAAGCCCACCTTCTCATTTAGAAAAGCCCGTACTCCCGGGCGTGTTGTCATAGATTGCCAGAACGTAGTTCTCGGCTACGACGAGCCGCTCACCAAGCCTATCTCAATCAAGGTGGAGAACGGTCAGAAGATAGCTATACGCGGTGTAAACGGCATAGGAAAGTCCACTCTGCTGAAAACCATGCTTAAAATAATACCGCCTATATCGGGATATGTGGAGCACGATCAGTTTGTCGAGTATGGCTACTTCGAGCAGGAGGAGGAAAGCACTTCCAAAACCGCTCTGGACGTTATATGGGAGGAATATCCCTCAATGACCAATGCTGAGGTGCGTGCCGCTCTCGCTCAGTGCGGACTTACCACGGAGCATATAACCTCGCAGATGAGAGTTCTCTCAGGCGGCGAAAACGCAAAGGTAAGGATTTGCAGGATAATGCTCAAGGAAGTAAATCTTCTCGTTCTCGACGAGCCCACAAATCATCTGGACGTTGACGCAAAGGAGTCGCTGAAAAAGGCTATAAAGGACTACAAGGGCACGGTATTGATCGTAAGCCACGAACCCGAATTCTATATGGATATTGCTGATAATATCTGGAATATCGAGGAATGGTCCACAAAGATAATATAATAATTCAAAAAAAGTCTCACTGAATTTGCAGTGAGACTTTTTCATGCTGTTTATGAGCCCAAAATTCTACATGGATATTTTTCTGGATATGCGGTCTTTAAGACATATAGTACAATTGCTGTTGTATCATTTTGGTTACCATTCTACTTTTATCTTCGTTTTGGAGTAATCGTTTTCAGGGATCGCAAATTCGTATTCAACGTTTATGTTTTGCGAATCATATACATTGTAGTATTCCATGTTCTTTGTATCTTCCTCATTGAGCTTGATTTCCTTCATGGTATTTGATTCAAAATCGAACTCGGTGGTACGTAGGTCATATGTACTGCTGCCTTCATTCATAACGGGCACCTGAACGATCACCCGTTCATTGCTTACATAAAGGGAGCAGACCTGTGGATTGAAGTCAGGTTCGAGAGATATGAACTCGTTATTCTCTTCATCGACCAGATATAAGCCCCTGGTTGAATCCATAAAGGTTTTTCCACGCACATTAAACAGTCCAAAACCTTTTTTCTGCCCCGGACTTGAAAAATCTATGCGGCAGCACTGAGCTATATCTCCGGCAGCCTCGTCTATTCGGAATACAGCAACATCTCCGAAGTATGGCTCTTCCATAGTACACCAGTCGTATATTCCAATAACATAAACGCAGTTATTCTGATGATCCACAGCTATATCACCTACATACACAGGTATTTCGCTTCCGCTTTCCAACAATTGTGAGAGGTATTCATTACGCATTTCACGATAAGAGTTATTACGCCCTTCCTTTATCTTAAAGTCATCCTTTAATTGGATATTGTCAAGTTCGTTTGGCGTAAACGTTACGGAATGCTCAGCATGAAATGCTTTTGTAGTAGTAACGGTTGTAGTTGTTACAGCCGTAGTAGTTGTTGCAGCGGTAGTCGAAGAAGTAACAGCCGTTGTTGTTTGAACTTGTCCTTTTTCTGGAAACTCCGAGCTGTTATTATCACTGCATGCTGTAAATATTGCCATACATAACATGGCTGCAAAAATTACTTTTTTCATGTTTTCTCCTTTCGGTACGTTTGAAATTATATCTGATATTGTAATTTTAGTCCATCAGTTAATGTTGATATTATATCATATTATGTAATCAAAAGCAAGTAAATGCGTAAAGTCGATTGATTATATACTATTAAATTTCAATTAGAGACGATGCTGAAAAGCTCTTCTATGGCAGAGGTTCGCAAGGCTGTTGAAGAATTGCTTGGGTGAGGATATGAACTTCTGAAATACCTGACAAAGGGCGTTGAGCGGATAGTCAGTGAAGCTGTCAGGGCATAAATCCCGAATAGGATTCATAGCAGCTTTTGATCTGCTGCTTTATAAAAAGCCTCATCAATAGATATAATAATACAATTTCTTCATAAGTTCACAAAAAGTTTACGATTTCAGCCACACATTTTGCTTTCTTCAAACGTTAAACCTTATATAGAATATAGCACAATTATCTCTTGCATTCAGCGAGATATCGTTGTATAATGAAATCAGGCAGTTAAATGCTGTAAATCTGAAGAATGGCAGGTGAACATAATGATCTTAAAGAAACTCACAGCTGCTGTTATAGCAGCTTCAACGGCAATTATTCCATTTACTGCGGGAACGCTGAATGTATTCACGCCTCTGAATGCTTATTCAGAAGAAACGGCAGTTGTATCTTCATTTCCTGACTGGATTCCGCAAAGCTTTGATGATGCAGTAAACTTCCGCAATAAATATGGAGCTGTGCATATAGGCGATGAGAATGACAGTTATCCGTTTTATGACAGCGATCTGCTTTGTGTTGTATTTAAAGAGACTTCTTACAGTACAAAGAAATATGACATTAAGAACACAGGGGGTCTTGTTACAGTATTCTACCATGATGTATTTGTGGACGAAGTTAACGATACTGCCTATGAAGTAATGACATACAAAAATGCAGCAACATCAAAGCCTGATTTCAAGGTACAATTCAGCTGTGATTCTGAATTGCAGAAGGAATACTCCTTTACAAGTATCGGAACTCAGGTTGTAGAGACTGATATCTACAGCTGGCTGCCTGACTGTGAGGAGGAATATCGGAAATATGCAGAAAGCAATACCAATTTATCAGTAAAAGATAATTATGTTGTCTTCTGCCTTTCTCATAACGCAGGCACTGCCTATGACTGGGTTCTGAATGATACCGGAAAAGAGTGCTTTGAGCTTGAAACAGTAAGCGATTGCAGCCCCGAATCTTCTGTTCCTGTTGACGGCGGAGAGATCAATAAGGTCTGCGTATACAAGGCAGTCAAGGACGGTTATGACAAGATATCCTACGATTTCGTGTTATTGCACGCAAGTGATGATGAGGGCAAAAAATCTCTTGTTGCTGACTGTGCAGTTATAAACGATGCAAAGAATATCCTTCTTTCGGGTGATATGCGAGTTTCCCTTGTTGATTATGACACTGGAGAACTCCTTACGCTTCCTGAGATGGCAATACAAAGAATATGGACAGATATCAGCAAAGATACTCCTGAGGGCAAGATCAACTGTAATATGTTTCCGGTTGGATTCAGAACTAACCCTGCAGTTGTAGATTTAGGTAATTTCTTTGACGGTTACAATTTCTCGTTTGGCTTGGATATCCATAATCTGCCTGTTGGATATTATCTGCAAGATACCAATGGTAAATCAGCAGGTTACTACAACGGAACTGTTGTGCCTGATGATCATATGATTATTAAAAAGTATGATAACGGCTCTGCGGACGTTGTATTCAAGCTGAAGTTTACACCCACAGGCGACATCAACGATGACGACGAATTCAATGTTGCCGATTTGGTACTGCTGCAGAAGTGGCTTCTTGGCTCAGCTGATACTAAGCTTGATAACTGGAAAGCGGCAGACTTCTGCAACGACAATGTGCTGAATGTATTTGACCTGTGTCTGATGAGGAAAGCTCTCATTCAGCCGTTCAATATACCTGTTTCACTCAGTATTACTAAAACAGGTGGATATGCAGGAGTACACATAGTATGGAAAGTTTATAAAGATGATGGAAAGTACATTCTCTCTTATGATGATCAGAAGGGCTATGAAGCTACCGAGCCGATGATCGTTGAGATATCCGAAGCTGATTATAGCGAGATAATGTCTCTGAATTATGATTGGATCATTGACAAATACAACAAAACTCCACACGAAAAGGTAATTGACGGATTCAACTACAAAACAATTCTTTCTTATGAAAATGGAGACGAAAAAGAAACCAGTGCTGACATGGCTAATGTGCTTGTGAAACTGGAAAAGCTTCTGGATAAATATCTCAGCTCAACAACCTATGTTGAGCCTGATAAACGTACTACAAATGGTTCGCCGTTACGCGTTATGGTAAATGACCTTAAACTATATTCCGGACCGAATGAAAGCTATCAAGCTATAACTTTGATCCCGAATGGAACACGGCTTCATGAATTGGGTTATCAGACGGATAATGATAAATGGCTGTTTACTGAATATAAAGGCCAGTATGGCTGGATAAAGACTATTGAAGATGATAACAGGACTGTTACGATTTATTTTGATGAGTATCTTGATAAGCCTGTCATTTACCTGTATCCTGAGAAGGAAACCGATGTTCATGTGGAGCTTGAACTGACAGAAGCAGAGCTCTCGACAACCTATCCCAAGTATAATAACGGCTGGGACGTAACAGCTTATCCCGACGGAAAGCTCATGAACAAGGCAGACGGTACACATCACAGATATCTGTTCTGGGACGCAGCAAACTGCCGTACAAGATTCGATTTCTCCAAAGGCTTCTGCGTTGCAGGCAGTGATACAGAGAGTTTCCTCAAGGAAAAGCTCGCATATATGGGCTTAACAGAAGACGAAATGAACGAGTTCATCGTATACTGGCTGCCGTTAATGGAGCATAACAAGTACAATCTCATTTCATTCCAGAGCGAAGCCTATACCGATTCCGCAAAGCTGAACATAACTCCCACACCCGACAGTATGCTGCGTGTGTTCATGGCTTATGTTCCACTTGAAGAATCCGTGAATATCGAACCTCAGCAGCTTGAGACCTTTGAGAGAAAGGGCTTTACAGTCGTTGAATGGGGCGGCAGCAAGATACAATAATAGAATCACACACAATAAAACGAAAATCCGCCCTTTAACGGGCGGATTTCTTTATGGCTATAACATTATGTTAAGATTATCGTTTATTCAACATCTTCCCAGTAGTCTTTTGCAATATTTGCAAGATAGTCATCATCGCAGACAGCAAAATCAATAAATATTTTTTCTGTCTCTTCATCTTTGAAATTCATCATATATCTGAGTGAAGCAGCAATTATCTGTTTTGAGTCGCCGCTGAACGGAAGCCTTGTAAATTCCTTAAGCAGCTCCTTTGTACGCTTATCCTTCATTCGTACAAATCTGCTCATGAGAGCTCGGGCGAAATAAACTGTATCTTCCTGACGAAATGCATAGTCGTATATTTCTTTTGCAGACAAACCTTCAACAGCACTGAAATCGAAGACTTTTTCCGCAGCAAGCTGATATGCATAGAGATAATAATAAGCGCTTTCCGTATAACATTTTTCCCAATCACGCTTGCTGAATCTGCTCTCTGCCGGCAGTCCTTTGTATAGTACAGGCGTAGATTGCTTCTTCCCTCCAAAGGCTATTTCAAGTTGTTCCGAATATTGTTTATACAGTTTTGAAGGCAGACTGATAGTTCTGTCAAATGGAATATCACGTTTAGGATCTATCTCATACCCGAAACAGATATGCATATTTTCTCTTGCTCCTGCCAGATGTCCCTTTGTGATAAGAATAGTATCAAGAGGAGCGTGAAGTCTTGCGGCTGCACAAGCCTTGTGATGACCGTCAAGCAAGGCACTCATTCCGCCCATAGCGTTATATGCTACAGCGTGAGGCTTATGAACTCCGTTACTGAAAAGCTCCATATAATGCTTTACACGGCTTTCGTCGTATCTGTCACAGGACTGAGTGGGATAAAGAAATACGCCGTCCAGCTCTACACATTTCATTATATCGGGAATATAATATGCGTCAGTAAATGCATTGTAAGCTGTAAGCTCATCAGGAACAGTCCAGAAGAATCTTCCGTCACCGTCAACAGGAAAAGTCTGGGTATCTCTGATGAGGTATACTCCGTCCTCAAATAATCCGATAAGCGGCTTCAATACATCAATAGCGTTCTCCAAATCAGTAAAGCCGCTGTTTATCTTATCTGATATCTCTGTTAGTTCCTTGCAATTTGCACTGTCAAGTCCATAACCTGTGGCAAGAAGTCCGCAGCAGGTAGGACAATAACTTGGATGCATTTCTATTATCGGCACGCCATTAAGAGTCATGACCATAGGATATGTCATATTATCAGCATTCTCTTCCATGCTTCTCAATTCACATTTCAGAGAAGCTTTTGCGCCTGTTACAGCTATTATGATACCATCGGAAACTTTATTTATGATACTGATCTTTGTACTTCCGAAAAATCCCATTCTTACACCACCTATACTCATTTTCTTCATTATACCATGCATCTTTAATTTATTCAAGGTAATAAGCAAAAGAATTAGCCGGAAATGGACTGACAGTAAGCGACGCGCTTCGTATACAGCAGTATCTTTTAGGACTTATTCCATCATTGACTTAATATTAAAAACTCCGACCGTATGGTCGGAGTTTTTGCATATATTCTCA
>Ga0129313_1000913_pt1 | contig 21286 bp, 18 predicted proteins | sample O1105metagenome_FD_94436 | JGI IMG/M metagenome (GOLD analysis project Ga0129313, IMG submission 94436) | Orangutan group fecal microbial communities from fecal samples from Wisconsin, USA - O1105 metagenome | ecosystem: Host-associated > Mammals > Digestive system > Large intestine > Fecal...
ATACTAAGTCCAAGGTTAAATTCTTCTTCAGGTACAAAAAAAGGAAGATCATCATCCCTATACTGGTTAACGCCATTGTGATATCCACTGCGGGAACCATAATAAACAACAAGAAGCCGGTTGCCATATCCTACGCCATCATTAATTCGCCGAACTATTACGACATAAACACCGACGTGATTGAAAAGGACTATATGGAATATTATGGTATGTCTGCGAAGAAATATCAGATAATATCCACCGGCGGTATAAATTATGACCTTGATACCTACGAGGAGGATTCACAGCAGTACTCCAATTCTGCCGCCTACACCTCATTTCCTACCAACTGCAGAACTAACTACTATGACATAATCATTACTGACAAAAAGGGTCTTGAGTATTGTGCCAAGACATCACTGATATATCCTGTTGACGATATATTCACCGCAGACCTGTCAAATGCCATCAGCAAAGGCTGCAGCGATCTTCTCACGTCAGCCAAGGATTATGAAGACAACGACGAAGTATTTGCCATTGATATAAGCGGTACGGCTTTCGCCAAGTCACTAAATCTTGACTTTGACCAGGCATATATATGCTTCCCGGGTTCTGATACCAGCAATATTGAAAATGTGCGAAAGATGTTAAACTTCATCTTTGATCTTGGACTTTCATTTGAAGAATAGTAAGAGCAAAAGAAAAAAGCGGCGGGCAGAGAAAATTCAACCTTCTCTGCCCGCTGTTTTTGCCTTTTTTCACTGTCAGTCTATATATTTTTTCCTGCAGCCTGTCTTCCCTATCTTGGGAGCTCGATAAATCCAACCTTCTTGTATACCTTGCGAAGTGTCTTATTGGCATAGTAGGATGCCTTTGCTGCATTTTCTTTCATCATGCTGTCAAGGTACGTCTTATCTGCAATAAGTCTTGCATACTCGTCCTGTACAGGTTTAAGGGTCGAAGCAACAGCCTCTCCCACTGCCATCTTGAAGTCTCCGTAGCCCCTGCCGTCAAACTCGGCAACTGTCTGCTCAGGAGTATTTCCTGTTACTGCATCATAGATATCAATAAGATTCTTGATGCCCGGCTTATCTTCTGAATATGCTATAAATCCGTCTGAATCTGTAATGGCTCTCTTGAACTTTCTCATGATCGTATCTGTATCATCAAGAAGAAGAATGCTTCCATTTGGATTCTCATCTGACTTGGACATCTTCTTTGTAGGATCCTGAAGACTCATTATCTTGGCTCCGCTCTTGCCCATGTAAGCTTCCGGTATTGTAAATACGTCACCATAGATACCGTTAAATCTTCCGGCAATATCTCTTGCAATCTCCAGGTGCTGGAGCTGATCCTTACCTACAGGAACCATATCTGCCTGATAGAGAAGGATATCTGCTGCCATAAGTACAGGATATGTAAATAATCCTGTGTTTATGTTATCCGCATGCTTTGCCGACTTGTCCTTGAACTGGGTCATTCTGCTCATCTCTCCCATGTAGGTATAGCAGTTAAGTATCCATGCAAGCTGTGCATGGGCAGGTACATGGGACTGGAAGAACAGGCAGTTCTTCTCAGGATCAAGTCCTGCTGCTATATAAAGGGCGTAGAGCGTCCTTCCGTTCTTTCTTAGTGTTGCAGGATCCTGTCTTACAGTGATAGAGTGAAGATCCATAACTGCATAAAAGCACTGAACCGACTCATCATCATTTAAGTCCACCCAGTTCTTAAGGGCTCCAAGGTAATTTCCAAGTGTTATAATTCCTGTTGACTGCATTCCTGAAAGCAGTACTTTCTTTCCGTCTATCATTTGCTTTACGCCTCCTAATGTATTAATCTTCAACATCCATGTTCATGACCTGACGTTTTCTTGCCAGTTCATCATTTGCAAGGTACTCATCGTAGGTTGTCTGCTTATCGATAAGTCCTGTATTTGTAAGCTCTATGATCCTGTTTGCTGTGGTCTGTACAAACTGGTGATCCTGGGATGAGAACAGCACAACGCCCGGGAACTTGATAAGTCCGTTATTAAGGGCTGTGATGGACTCCATGTCCAGGTGGTTCGTAGGCTCATCAAGGATGAGACAATTGCTTCCCATGATCATGAGCTTTGAAAGAAGACATCTTACCTTCTCTCCTCCTGAGAGAACCTTAACCTTCTTGACTCCGTCTTCACCGGCGAATAACATTCTTCCAAGGAAGCCTCGTACATATGTGGCATCCTTCTCCTCTGAATACTGTGTGAGCCAGTCAACGATGATAAGATCATTGTCAAATTCCTTTGTGTTGTCCTTAGGAAAATAACCCTGGGATGTGGTAACGCCCCACTTGTAGCTTCCGCTGTCAGGTTCTTCCTCTCCCGCAAGGATCTTAAATAACATTGTTGTTGCCTTTGTGTTAGGTCCTACAAAGGCAATCTTGTCATCATGTCCCACTGTAAATGATATATCGTCAAGAAGCTTCTCTCCGTCCACCGTCTTTGAAATATGGGATACGGTAAGAACTTCATTTCCAATCTCTCTCTTAGGTCTGAAATCAATGTATGGGTACTTTCTGCTTGATGGCTTGATCTCGTCAAGCTCGATCTTCTCAAGTGCTCTCTTTCTTGAAGTAGCCTGCTTGGACTTTGAAGCATTTGCCGAGAATCTCTGAATGAACTCCTGGAGCTCTTTGATCTTCTCTTCCTTCTTCTTGTTGGCTTCCTTCATCTGCTTGATCATCAGCTGGCTTGATTCATACCAGAAATCGTAGTTACCTGCATAGAGCTGGATCTTTGAATAATCTATATCAGCAATGTGTGTACATACTTTATTTAAGAAGTATCTGTCATGGGATACTACTATTACAGTGTTCTGGAAGTTGATGAGGAACTCCTCAAGCCATGCGATGGCGTCCATATCCAGGTGGTTTGTAGGCTCATCAAGAAGAAGTACGTCCGGATTGCCGAAGAGTGCCTGGGCAAGAAGCGTCTTGACCTTAAGGCCGCCGTCCAGATCCTTCATAAGCATATAGTGGTATTCTGTGTCAACTCCGAGACCATTAAGAAGTGTCTCTGCGTCCGACTCAGCTTCCCAACCATTTAACTCTGCGAATTCCGACTCAAGCTCTGCTGCCCTGATACCATCCTCATCTGTGAAGTCTTCCTTCATGTAGATGGCATCCTTTTCCTTCATAATGTCATACAGTCTCTTATTTCCCATGATGACTGTATCCAATACTGAGTATTCATCATATTTGAAGTGATCCTGCTGGAGCACCGAAAGTCTCTCACCCTCGTTCATGGTCACATCGCCCTTTGACGGCTCTATCTCACCCGAAAGGATCTTTAAGAATGTAGACTTTCCCGCGCCGTTTGCACCGATAAGACCATAACAGTTGCCTTCGGTGAACTTTATATTTACATCTTCAAATAATGCTTTTTTTCCAAATCTTAATGTTACGTTATTTGCACTTATCATATAAATATATACCTTTCCCATTTTCTAAACTAAAAGTATAACAATCCACCGAGTTCATGTCAATGAATTAATGGGATGTGAATACAATTTTAAAAAATGTCCACACTAATGACTGTAACTACAAATATGGAACAGGACTGATGTCCAAACCGGGAGGAAATCAAAATGAGAAGTTCAAATGAAACTTACAGGGAAGTTGCCGAAAGGTGCAGTTCTTACGATGTTAAAGATTGTCCTGACTGCTACAGCAACTCAGCAAATGAGGTAAGCTGCCTTAACTGTTCACATTTCTGCAACGAGCACTGTACACTTGATCTCTACGACAGGATTGCAAAAAATCTTTAATACCTGTATGGAGCATGGGAAGCCTGGGCATAATCCTTGTGACTGAGCCGTAAGGTTTCCAACCGGGAGTACCTTTTTCGGCACCGACACATCTGGTGCCGGAGAAGGTGCTCCTTTTTGTTATGGCTGCCTCTACCCAAGGCTTTCAATTTTACGTTCTTATCTTTCATTTCCAAAAATGTCAAACACAAATCTTTTTGTATTTTGAAGTACGCAGGCACTTTTTTATTTAAAGTGTGCAAACTAAAATCTTTTTACTTTAGCGATTTTCATGGGGTGCAATGCCTTACAGCTATTGACAACAACTACAGCTTTAAGTAAAATTCCAATTATATTATCATATTGAGAAAAATATCATGTGATAAGAATCAATTTACTATTTTTATTTTAAAGGAGAAATCAATACATGGACCCCAATGGTATAATGCAACTGATTATACTCGTCATTCTTATCCTTCTGTCAGCTTTCTTTTCATCGGCAGAAACAGCACTTACTACAGTAAACAAATACGCCCTGCGTTCTATGGCAGACTCCGGCAACAAACGCGCCGCAAGAGTCCTTAAAGTTACTGAAAACAGTGCGAAGCTGATCAGCACTATCTTAATAGGAAACAACATCGTAAACATTTCAGCATCATCCCTTGCAACAACCCTCACAACAAGAGTATTCGGAAGTGCCGCCGTAGGTATTTCAACAGGTATACTGACTCTGCTTATTCTTATATTTGGCGAGATCACACCGAAGACCGTAGCCCAGTTATACAGCGTCAAGATATCTCTTTTGTATGTTGACATCATCAAGTTCCTGATGTTCGTGCTTACACCTGTAATATGGATCGTAAATAAGCTTGCGGACGCAATATTCTTTATCCTGCGAATTGACAAGAACAATACCGGTGCCAAGATCACCGAGGATGAGCTTCGTACCGTAGTAAATGTCAGTGAGGAGGAGGGTGTAATCGAGGATGAGGAGAAGGAAATGATCACAAATGTGGTTGATTTCGGCGACTCCAGAGTCAGGGATGTTATGATTCCCCGTGTTGACATGACTGTTGTGGATGTGGATGCAGATTACGACAGCGTGCTGAATATCTACATGAAAGTGCCTTACACCAGAATACCTGTGTACGAGGGGTCAAAGGATCACATAATCGGTCTCCTTCACATAAAGGATCTGTTCTTCTACAGAGCCACCCACAAGGATGATGATTTTAAGATCAGAAGTATCATGAGAGAGCCTCTGTATGTGTTTGAATTCCAGAAGACAAACGACCTCCTTAGCACCATGAAGTCTACTTCCAATTCGGCAGCCATCGCCTTAAATGAGTATGGACTGTGTGCCGGCCTTGTCACTACCGAGGATCTTGTGGAGGAGATCATCGGCGACATAAAGGACGAGTACGATTCTGCCGAACACAATAATATAGTAAAGCTTGACGATACCCATTACAGTGTAAATGGTTCTATAAATCTTGATGACCTTAACGACGCTCTGGGACTTGATATCCGGTCTGAGGACTATGACTCCCTGGGCGGATATATAATCGAGCTTCTGGATCATCTGCCGAAGCAGGGAGACACCGTCACAGACGGCGTTATCTTCTGCAAGGTTACCCAGATGGTGAAGAACCGTGTACTCAGGGTTCTTGTGGAGATACTGCCAAAGGCCGAGAAAAATGAAGAAACTAAATAATTTTCATTTTCAGGACAACAAATATAAATTGTTTATGAAATCTGGGGATATATCCAAAAATCCCTTGTGGCAGAGAAATAAATCCTATATAATTATAAGGATGTAGTGTTGTATGATTTTCATGATTTGGAGATCATTTTTTTAGGAAACGGAAGATACAAATGGAAAATAATTTAAGCAGTATTCGAGATCTGATCGAAATGACAAGTTCCCTGAACTTCATCGATCCGGCAGATGTGCCATCCATTGAATTATACATGGATCAGGTCACTACCTTCTTAGAGAAAAAACTAAATAACAACAAGAGAAACGAAGAAGAAAAGACCATGACCAAGACCATGATCAACAACTATACGAAGAATGACCTTCTTCCGCCTCCTAACAAGAAAAGATATACCAAGGAGCACCTTATTCTTCTCATTTATATTTATTATCTGAAGAACCTGCTCAGCATAAATGATATACAGACGTTGTTAAAGCCTATGATCGAGGATTATTTCGGAAGTAATGATCCGTCAAAGAGCATAGATCAGATATATGCCAAGATCTTCAATCACCAGAAGGATCACTACAAGGATATCCAGAAGAGTATCATGAACACCTTCAACAGAGCTTCTGAAATGTATGATCCACAGAATGAGGGTTATCTCCACGACATGAGCCTTATTGCTCTCCTGTCGGCGGATGTATACGTTAAAAAAAAGTATATCGAGCATTTGATCGATAATATGCGTACCATCCAGGAAAAGGAAGCAAAGGCAAAGGAGAAAGAAGCTAAAGCCAAGGAAAAAGAGGCTGCCATGAAAGCAAAGGATGCTGCAATTAAAGCTAAAGCTTCAAACGAAGCAAGAGCTAAAGCAGCCCAGAAAGCCAAGAGCCAGCCAAACGCCAAGGGCAAAGCCGGGGCTACCGCAAAGACCGGAACTAACGCAAAATCCGGTGTCGATCAGAAGGCAGCTCAAAAGGCGAAGCCAAATCAAACAGGAAATTGAAGCCAAATTAAATAAACTTGAAAAAAGCAGAAATGAAATCATATGTGTGATAACATTTCTGCTTTTTATTTTTGCGAAACATCTTATCCTCGACTCTTTATCAACTTCCAAGCTGTAGCCAAATTTAAAATCTTCTGTCCATATAACAGCATAATCTTTTACTTTTAAACGTTTTATGGAAAATAATATTTTAAGAGCATAAGAACTACCCCGTCATAATTTTTCTCTTCAAGGAGATCAGCCTGAGTATCCCATCCAACATCCGCTACGCTTTCAGCAGCCCGGGATACATTTTCTTCTAAGGCTTTATTTACATTTGCCTCGTAGTTCTCCTGATATTCCTCTATATTATGTTGATCATCAAGTTTCACCCGGGCACTGAGCTCAGGCTGCTTATTAAGGAATTCCAATGTTCCTTCCGGATCCTTGTTGTACATTTCATTTGCAGCAGTGTAACATTCATCAGTCACATAGCTAAGTATGTACCTGTAGGAGCTATATGCCAGCAGCCTAGAGTCACTGTTCGTGCCTGCAAGAAAGCTTATGAAGTTCGCGTCCCTCTCGGTATAAAAGCCCTTGTGGTGTGCCATTTCGTGGGCAACCAGCGGTCCATAATCCATGTAGGTTGTATATTTGTTGATGGTGACCTCCATGGTGTATGGGTATGTGTACCCGCCTATCCCCATAAAGTCCAGGATGTCAGAGCAGTAAGCAAGCTTAACCTTCGGATAATATCCATCAAGTATCGGATAAACATCCGAAAGTCCCTCCATGGCTTTCACCACTTCCTCATACATATCCTCATCCTGCTTTATATAACCATTTTCATCCCTGTCCACCTGCTCCGCCAGAGAATTTATGTTATTTATCAATATAGCTCTGAGGGAGAATAGATCCTCAGTGGTGTACTCTCTTTCGTCTGATATATCTACACCATTGCCACCACTCACATTTTCATTAGCTTTGGTGCTCTCTCCCGCAGTTGCTTCCGGGGATATATTATCATTTGCTCCGACATTATTTTCTGCAGTTGCTTCCACGTTCATATCAGCCACTACCTGTGCACCGCTTCCGCGAAAAGGGATGAACCAATTAAGGGTGTATATCAAGGCAGTTACTACAAGAGTTGCCAAGATCACCTTCATATACACTGCTACACAGTGCCTGAACTTCTTATAAAAAAGCCCTATGCTTTTCTTGTTATATACTGCCGCAAGCCTTCTCACTAACAAAACAATTAGAAGAGCCAGTAATGCTACGATCATGATCACAGCCATGATCATCACCAGATACATCATTATCTCTCCCAGATTAAACGGAAGTATACCTGTAACCCGGCTTATTACATTCGCTATGTAGTGATAAATATGTTTTGTATAAAAATCGCAGAAACTTCGGCTGAACGCCACTAGATTTATGATCAAAGTGATGGTTATGATCATCAGAATTGTTTTCGTGTACAAACTCAAGGATTTTAATTTGCTTTTTATCAAATATGATCTTCCCTTCGCTTTTGTGGGTTTTGATGTCAGGGCACGCCGGAACATTCCCAGCTGTCATGCCCTGCTTAAATCAGTTATTATTATTTCTTTTGTCAGAGCTTCTTTTCTTATCTCTTCTTATGTTATATTCTTTATTCTTCCGGCTTTTTGAAGCTCTTCATTCTTCCGAATACCAGCTCATAACCGTCTTTTCCATAATTTAAGGATCTGTTTACTCTGCTTATGGTAGCTGTGGAGGCACCGGTTTTTTCTGCCACCTCAAGATATGTATTATTTTCTTTTAACATCTTGGCAACAGCAAATCTCTGGGCGATTGAAAGCAATTCATTTATTGTACATACATCCTCAAAAAATGAAAAACATTCATCCTCGTTTTCAAGTGTTAATATTGCTTCAAATAAGTCTTTTACTGCTTCTGTATGCACTGTCTTTCCCATTTCTTACCACTCCCATTATATTTTATTAAGCTTTCGTTTTTTACTGTTATACTTCTGTTATGCTTTACTCTTGCATAGTGTTAAAGCACTTTTTTATAATACCCCATCAATTGATTTTTTGCAATACAGAAGTGTCTAAAAAGAGTGAGGGACAGCTAACATATTATCGATATCAAAATCCAAAAAAGAGCGAATATAAAAAGTCCGGACAACGTATCTCTAATTCCAGATACGTCGCCGGACTATTTTTTATTTTTGTCTGTTACTTTTATTTATTTCGTTTACCACATTTTCAGCCTACTGTTACAGGGTTGCCATTCCATAGCTTGCCGCTACAGACTCGTCTGCTCTCTACAGCTTGCAGCCTTTCTTGATCCAGACAGCTACACCCTGGCGGTTTACATAGAACTCACCGCAGCCTTCGTCGTCGATCTTGATGTCGTACTTGGCATTTCCCATTACATCTGCGAAATGGCAGCCTGCGTACTGTCTGCCTACATACATTCTCTTGGTTCCGCCTACGCCGTCACTCATAATGACTGCAAGACCTGAATCTGGATGTTCTGCGTCGCCCTCTCTTGTGAATCCAACCACATCCGGATGATCAAAGTAGTCGTGCTGCACGCCATATGCATACTTCTTACGAAGCTTCAGGAGCTTGTTAAGGATAGTCTTCTTGGACTTCACCTTCACCGCAGCAATTCCCTGATAATCTCCCATAAAGAGACATGGATAGCCCTGCTCACGAAGAAGGATTATTGCGTAAGCAAGCGGCTTGAACCACTCTCTTACATCCGACTCCAGTATTCCGCCCGGCTGTGACTCGTGATTATCTACAAATGTAACTGCCTTGGCAGGATTGCTCATCATAAGTGATCCGTCAAGAAGTCTGCTGAGATCGTAGTCACCCTCATCATAAGAGCAATCATGGAAATTAAAATGCAACGGAACATCAAACATTGCCGCCTTGCCTTCTGTAGAGTCAATGTAGCCGTTAAGATAATCCTTGTTCCAATGCCAGAAATCTCCCACAACAAATATGTTCTTAGGTTCATCAGCACTACCATTATCTGTGGAGCTTCCATCCACAGCGCCGTCACTTCCATCAGCCGCTTTAACACCCTGTTCTGCCTCTATATCTACCTTGCTCTTTTCTGCGTGAGCTGCTGCCAGTGAGAAGTCCTTTATGAACCAGCCAGGCACATATTCCGCCTCCTGGAAACGGAAACCGTCCACTCCTGTCATGGTCTCATACCATGCAGCCCAGTTCATGAGCTCGTCATATACTTCCTGGTTATACAGGTCAAGCTCCGAGCCTATTATGTAGTCATACTTTGAGAATTCCTTAGCCGCCTTCTCAGGATCCATTCCGGCAAGCTCGATCACACGCTGTCTGAACTCATCCTGCTTCCAGTCGATCTTCTCGAAATGCTGCCAGTTCCATTTGAACTTAGAGTATTTGCTCTTTCTTCCCGGAAATGTGAACTTCGAAAGTGCTCCCACTGTTCTCTTGTTGCCTATCATCTGTGGTCCCGGTCTGCCATTGAAATCATTTGCAGATACTGCTTCTATCTTATCTGCTCCAAGCTTCTGGCGGACTGCCACATCCGCATAAACATCTATTCCTGCTGCCTTCATTGCCTTAATGGCTGCAAGATATTCTTCCTTTGTTCCGTACTTTGTTGCAACTGACCCCTTCTGATCGAATTCACCCAGATCATACAGGTCATATGTTGCATAGCCTGCGTCATCCTTGCCTCTTGCTGCCTTGGTGGCAGGCGGAAACCACACAGCGGTAGCTCCCATCTTCTTAAGGACAGGGGCATCCTTAACTGCCTGTGTCCATAATGTCTGGTCTGCAGGTGTGTTTGCATTAAAATACTGAACTAAAAGACCATTATCCCCCATAAAAATACCTCCACAATTCTAACATCAGCCCATTTGAAATATATCTTCGCAACTTGAATGCTTGCTATGGCAAAGGGCCGCCCTCTTCTTCTCCACGTGTCAACTGACACTGCCTGTATTAAAGCTTCTTTATTCTCTCGATTGCCTCGACTGTGCTCTCATAGGTTCCGAATGCTGTAAGTCTGAAGTAGCCCTCTCCGCTTGGTCCAAAGCCTGAACCCGGTGTGCCTACAACATTTGCCTTATCAAGAAGATAGTCGAAGAACTCCCAGCTTGTCATGCCCTCCGGAGTCTTAAGCCAGATATACGGAGCATTCACACCGCCTGATACTGTATAGCCTGCTGCCTTAAGGCCCTCTGAAATAACCTTGGCGTTATTCATATAATATGCTATCTGTTCTCTGGTCTGAGCCTTTCCTGCTTCTGAATATACTGCTTCTCCTGCTCTCTGAACGATATAAGGAGCTCCGTTGAACTTAGTTCCGTGTCTTCTTGCCCAAAGTGCATTGAGACTTGTGCCCTCTGCATCCTTAAGCTCCTTAGGAACTATAACGTATCCGAGACGTGTACCTGTAAAGCCCGCATTCTTTGAGAAGCTCTTAAGCTCTATGGCGCAGGTCTTGGCACCGTCACACTCATATATACTATGTGGAACATCATCCTCACTTATGTAGGCTTCATATGCTGCATCATAAATGATGACTGCCCCAACCTTATTTGCATAATCAACAAATTCCTGAAGTTTTTCCTTCTTCACGGTTGCACCTGTAGGATTATTAGGGAAACAGAGATAGATGATATCCGGTGTCTCCTTTGGAAGCTCAGGTGCGAATTTATTCGCTGCGCTGCATGGCATGTAGATTACATCACTCCACAGGCCTGTGGTGCTGTCGTATGTACCTGTTCTGCCTGCCATTACGTTAGAGTCAACATATACCGGATATACAGGATCGCACACTGCGATCTTGCTGTCCGCTGCGAATATCTCCTGGATATTGGCTGAGTCACTCTTGGCTCCGTCACTTACAAATACTTCATCTGTGGCTATATCTACGCCTCTTGCCTTGTAGTCATTCTCTACTATTGCGCTCCTTAAGAAATCATATCCAAGGTCCGGAGCATATCCCCTGAATGTCTCTGCTACCGCCATCTCATCAACTGCCTTGTGAAGGGCATCAATGATAGCCGGTGCCAGCGGCTGTGTTACATCACCAATGCTAAGTCTGATTATATTACAATCCGGATGTGCTGCTACATACTCTCTCTGCTTTCTGGCAACAGTAGAAAAGAGATAGCTGCCAGGTAATTTTAAATAATTGTCATTTGCCTTAAACATTTTTTATTTTTCCTCCTAGTAATGGTCCGACCTCACACATGCCAATGTGTGACACCAGCCTATTTAGTCAGCAACGAAAAACTACTCAAATGTTACTGTCATTCAATATCATATACGACATCTCAACGATGTTTATACCACTGTCCATACTCTTCTTCTGTATGTAACGGTGCGCACCCTGCTCATCGAAATTGTGTTCACTCATCAATCTAAGCTTTGCAGCCTTTATGATCTTTTTTTCTTCTTCGGTACGTTCCTTTGGTCTTGCCTTACGTTTCTTTCTCTCCCACAATATGTTATCGATGGTGAGATTAACTGTGCTTACAAAGTCCTGGGTCTTTAAAGGCATGGTGAGACACACCACTTCATTATTGCGGCACTGCTCGTAATTCTCCTTGGAGGCAAGCACGATCATGTCAAACCAGGCGGGAATACAGGCGTTCAGATCCGAGAACAACATGTCCGGATATCTGAACCCGCATACTATAAGACCGTCATCACAGGCGTCGGCAGCCTGAGCTGCCTGTGCACCTGTTGTACATACCTTAGTTACATTAATACCATTGCGTATGAGAAGGTTTTTAATACTTTTTGCTTCTTCGATTTTCCCGAATAGAACTATTACATTAACCACCTTATCAACCTCACTGTTTAATTAAACTGCAATTATACGGGGTGATACTGTTGATCAGACTTTATACAGATAGTTATCAATCTCCCAGGCAGTAACCTGCTTGGTGTACTCATCCCATTCATTCATCTTAGCTGTTGTATATCTGTCAAATACATGATCTCCAAGAGCTTCTCTCATGAAGTCGCTCTCCTGCATTGCAAGAACAGCCTCTCTTAAGTTGGCAGGAAGGCTGTGGATATGTCTCGACTTTTTCTCCTCACGGGTAAGCTCAAAGATATTTGTATCTACACTTGGCGGAACCTGAAGCTTTCTCTTTATTCCGTCAAGTCCGGCTCTTAAGCATACTGCCATTGCAAGATATGGGTTAGCCGTTGGATCAGGACAACGAAGCTCAACTCTTGTTCCTGCACCTCTTGCGCTAGGTATTCTGATAAGCGGGCTTCTGTTCTTTGCTGACCATGCGATGTAGATAGGTGCTTCATAGCCGGGAACAAGTCTCTTGTATGAATTTACAAGCGGATTTGTTATGGCTGTCATCTCCTTCATATGCTCCATGATACCTGCGATGAAGTAGTATGCTGTCTCACTTAACCCCAATGGATCACTCTCATCTGCAAATACATTCTTGCCGTCCTTTGTAAGTGACATATTCATATGCATACCTGAACCACATACACCAAACTTTGGCTTTGGCATGAAGGTTGCACACAATCCGTGTCTCTTGGCAATAGTCTTAACTACCAGCTTAAAGGTCTCGATGTTATCTGCTGTAGGTAATGCCTTGCCATACTTGAAATCTATCTCATGCTGTGCAGGTGCACACTCATGATGTGAAGCCTCGATCTCGAAGCCCATCTGCTCAAGGGTAAGAACCATATCTCTTCTTGCATTCTCACCAAAGTCAAGAGGTCCCAGGTCGAAGTAGCCTGCTCTCTCATATGAATTTGTTGTTGGCAGACCATTTTCATCAGTCTGGAAAAGGAAAAATTCACACTCAGGTCCTACATTCATCTCGTAGCCCATATCTGCAGCTTCCTTAAGTGCTCTCTTAAGTACATATCTAGGATCGCCTACAAATGGCTTGTTATCCGGTGTATAAACGTCGCAAATAAGTCTTGCAACCTTGCCCTGCTGTGGTCTCCATGGGAATGTCTCGTATGTATCGTAATCAGGATACAGATACATATCTGACTCTTCAATTCTTGCAAATCCTTCGATAGATGAACCGTCGAACATTATCTTGTTATCAAGTGCCTTTTCGATCTGACTTGCTGTTATAGCAACATTTTTAAGATCTCCGAAGATATCTGTGAACTGAAGTCTGATGAACTCTACATCATCTTCCTTAACCATACGCAAAATATCTTCCTTTGTGTATTTTCCCATTGTCTAATACTCCTTTTCTACGCTTTTATATGTAACGGTCGATGGTGAAATGTCAGGATCATGGATCCCGGCACCCTAAATCGACACACTAGCACACACTAACAATAATATCACACACATATTTAAGGGTCAATAAAAGTATTGACTCAGCCTCCATAAATCTTATGAATTAACCGGATTGGCCAGAAGTGTAAAATCACCCGGCAGACACCATTACATAACATCGACAAAACACGCTTTGCGAGTTATATCCGCTGATTAGCAGTCGTCAAATGCAATCATGCAAGCATGTTGCACTTGACTCGCTGCCATAACAAAAAAACCCACATGTCATAAAACATGTGGGTCTCTTCAAGCTTAACGCTTGTATCACACTATATAAATAATCCCAGATATGATCTGCTGATTAATCTACTACGTATGGTAATACAGCAATCTGTCTTGCTCTCTTAACTGCTACTGTTAAAGCTCTCTGGTGCTTAGCGCATGTACCGGTAATTCTTCTAGGAAGGATCTTACCTCTCTCTGAGATATATCTCTTTAACTTGTTAGCATCTTTGTAATCTATAGTAGCTGACTTGTCTGCACAGAAAACGCAAACTTTCTTTCTTCTACGGATATTTCTTCTCTTTAATGGAGCGTCCGCTCTATCTGTCTTGTTATAAGCCATTGTATTTACCTCCTGTATTATTCATACCAGCCCCGGGGACCGGTATCATGTTTACTTGAATGGTAAATCGTCCTCGATTCCTTCAGGAATACTCATAAATCCGTCATTAACCGGACCTGCACTTGCAGGCTCTGGTCTGCCCATTGGCTGATAGCCGCCGTCATTACCTGACGCATTCTTGCTCTCGGCAAATTCCTGATCTTCTACTACAACGTCTGTTGTGTAGACCTTATTACCATCCTTGTTTGTATAGCTGCCTGTCTGGATCCTACCTGTTGCAACAATCTTTGTACCCTGCTTAAGGTACTTCTCAGCAAATTCTGCTGAACGGCCGAATGCTACGCAACTGATAAAATCTGCGCTCTGATCATTGTTTCTGTTGAATCTTCTATCTACAGCAAGTGTATATCTTGCGATAGCCATCTGGTTATCACCCTGCTGAGAATATCTGATCTCAGGGTCTCTTGTTAAACGACCCATCAAAATTACTTTATTCATATGGAAATCCTCCTATTACTCTGCGTCAAGTCTAACACAAAGATATCTAAGAACGTCTTCCATAATACGAACATTTGCCTCGATCTGTGCAGGAGCATCTGCAGCAGCATCAAACTGAATGAAGTAATAGTAAGCTTCGCCCATCTTCTGAATTTCGTAAGCAAGCTTCTTAAGTCCGCACTCTTCAACATTTGTAATTGAACCGCCAAACTTCTCAACGTAAGCCTTAACCTTATCAACTACTGCTGTTCTAGCTTCCTCTTCAATTTTTGCATTAACAACTAAAGTTAATTCGTACTTATTCATCTTATCTTGCACCTCCTTATGGTCTCTGGCCCACAATACTGTTTGTGAGCAAGGAAATATGATTAACACATCACAAGTCCACATCTTATCATAGTAAAATCAACAATTCAAGCTATTTTTGTGTTTTTTTATAAAAGATATGGAATTTATGCCTTCTCTATAAAGCCCTTAAAGCTTTTCTCCACTGTAGTCCGGGGGATCATAACCTGATGATCGCAGCCTGTACACCTGAGACGGAAGTCCATTCCCACTCTCAGAATCTCCCATGAATTGTTGCCACAGGGATGGGTCTTCTTCATTTTTATAATCTGTCCCACTTCAAAGTTCATATTTTATATCACGCTCTCTTTTCTGCCGGGGTATGCTACACACTTTTGCTTCCAAAAAATCATCAGCTTAAAAGCTCATCCACCATCTCTGCCGTAAATGTTACCGACTTCACATGGTTGACCTCTATCTGATACAGAGCATTTGCAACTATATGCTCCGCTGACTGTTCAAGATTTCTGATACCTGAGGTGCCTGAATACTTGCTGACTGCCAGCCGAACCGCCTCATCTGTGATGATACACTCATCCTCCCGGAGTCCGATCCGCTTGAGAACCTTCTTTAATACATACTTATTAAATATTACCTTCTTCTCCTCGTCGGTGTAATCCGGTATGTCGATAACTGCAAATCTTGAAAGAATAGGTGCACTGATCTTAGACTTATCATTTGCAGTGGCTATAGGATACACGCCAAATGTCGGGATCATGCACTCCATGTAGTTATCTGTAAATCCAAGATTGTCAAGAAGGGTCAGTAGCACGTCTGCCGGATTGCCGTTTCCCTTGCCTGAGTTGGCCTTGTCAAGCTCGTTTATGATAAATACCAGATTGGACTCACCCGCCTGGGAAAATGCTTCCATTATGATACCCGGCTTGGCATTGGAGTAAATTCTTGAGCTTCCTGTAAGCTGCTCCGGATCATTTATGGAGCTCATGTCAAGGGTTGTCCATGGCAGTTTAAGGATCCTTGCAACTGCATAAGCGATCTGGGATTTTCCTGTTCCCGCCGGCCCTGCCAACAATATTCCGTATGCCGGAAGTGTGTGGGTTCTGTTTATCTGGATGATGGTTTCTATGATCCTCTGCTTGACCTTCTCCATACCATATAACTCTTCGTCAAGTATCCTTCTGGCTTCATCCGGGTCGATTGCCTCAAAATAATTATGTCTCCATTTAATATTCATCATTATGGAAAGGGCACGCTGGGCATGTCGTCTCTCCTCCGGTGACACCTCTCCGGACTTGGCAACTGCCAGGTTTCTTCTTGCCCAGAGTCTGATGTTGTCGGGCAGTGTCCTGCCTGCACAGTTCATGAAATCCACGATGCTCTGGAGGCTTGTAAGCTTCATGTCATCGCCATCTTCTTCTGAATCATCATCCTCATCCAGCTCTCCCTCCACAGGTGCATTACTGGAGAGAAGTCTTTCTATCATAAACTGAAGGAAGCCATCCTCTGCGGAAAGCTTTGATCTGCCATTTCCAAATGCCATCTCGCGGATCTTATAGACTCTGTAACCATCCTCGCGATTTTCTCCTGACAGGCGGACATTTATGTGATTTTCCCCAAGCCACTTAAGAAGTGCCGTGAATCTTGAATCGATCTTCAGTATGTCTACACAGGTCACCTCTTTGTCTTCTTTTATCTCAAATGTAGTTCTCTTAATGGGATTTGTGAACATACCTGACAGATGGTGCTTAAGTGTCCCTGCCTTGTTGTCAAGTATCATTATAGGCTTGTCTGCGGTAGCCTCCGGCTCATCCGACGCAAATGTCTCATATGTACAGATCGCCTTGTTCTCCTCGCCCGGTGTGTTGTTAAAATCAAATACTGCCATTCCTATATCCTCTCTAATATGTATAACAAGTCATACTGCCCTTATCTGTGCTAAGCAGTAGCAGAGCAGCATTTTTTGATGCTGCTCCGTGTCTTATTTTATTTATTATATCTTTATATGGGAAAGGGTGCAATAATTAGTTTAGTACCTCGCCTTTAAAATACTGTTTCTTTCGCTGGCATTCTTCTTTATGCCAGCTATGGTGGCATTAATGCTGTTTATATCCCCTGATGCAATATCGTCTTCCAAAACATTTATCAATATTATCACCTTTTGTTCATAACCATATACTGAAGGATCCGACTTTACCGGGCTTGAATGAATAAGGTCATACAGATATTCTACCTGCCTTTGAGCATCTCTGTCGAGCCCGCTTTGCATAAGTGCTCCCAGCTTACGGCTGCCATCCCTGACATAGTCCAGTTCCATTTCATGTATTCTCTGCTGCTCCAATGTATGTCCATTAACCAGTGTATCAATTATCAATACTACAAAATACACTGCCGCAACTAATATATTTACCAGCAGTGAAGCTTTATATGTGTTCATTTTTATCAAAATAAACACCAGACATTCTGCAAATGTAATAACAAAATACACAAATGAAATAGCATGAATAGTCAGCCCAGCCTCTGTATTCCCTGATTCATCCCCCAGTATCACAGGTGCAAATAAAAACATCATATATGAGAAATGAATAAATCCATATGCGATCCACACAGATGCCGGATGCTGTGCACCTCCAATAACAAAAAAGAAAATATTAAAAACTACTATAAATATAAGTCTAAGGACATTCTTTAATATATTTTTTCTCTCCATAATCAGTTACCTCACATCCTCTTTAATATCTCTGCCTTTTTTGCATCATATTCTGCCTGCTCAATAAGTCCGGCATCAAGCATTTTCTTTAATTTACCCAGCACTTCTATCGGATCTTCACCGGTTCCCTGGGATCCTGAAGGATCAGCAGCTGCTGTATTATTCTTTGGTGCAAATCTGCTATTCTGCACTGGTGCCTGATATGCAGCATTATTTGTCGGCTGCTGTTGTCTATGCATAGGTTCAAACATCTGATTTGCCATATTGCCAAATACACTTCCTGCAGCCATGCCCATACCCATGCCTGCACCCATGGCACCAACACCTCCTGCACCTGGATTTCTTGCGAGATCTCCCAGTATATTGGCAGCCTGCTGTCTGCCCCAGTCTTCTCCCATTATATCCATATAGGATCTGTCACCTCTGGCAAGATTAGCCTTTCCTATCGCCGCTATCTGAGACTCATCTATGGCATCATACTTTGATGTATCTACATCCAGTCCGGACAAGGAAAATCTTACGCATCTGAGACCATACTCCTGGACAATTTCATCTATGCGTGGCTGAATCTGCTCTGACAGTTCATCAATATATGCATCTATTCCTATCAGTTCCTGTTCAAGAGAATTCAGATATCTGGATACTGCCGATTTTATCTTCCCCTGAAACTCATTCATAAAATATTTCTTCAATTCATCCTGAGTCTGATATTGAATATTATTTCCAACCAGCTTCTCCAAAAATTTCGCAGGGTTTTCAATTCTAACCTTATATGCTCCCCGGACTTTAGCCTCGGTTCTGACGCCCCAGACCCTGTCCCTTATCTGTATAGGCGAATCCGTTCCCCATATTATCTCCTGACTGTCTGCTCTTCGTACAAAATAAACCACACAATTAAAAGTGCTTATCCCACCTGAAAATGCATTTCTCAATCTGCTTATAAATGGATAATTCTCTGTGGACAACCTGTAGGTACCATTTTCAAATACCTGTTCAACATTACCGCCTTTGATAAATATCGCCTGTTCTCCCGGCATTACTATAAGCGTAGAATTAGTATTAAAATCTTCCTCTGGCTGTCTCCATATCATCAGCTCCCCGGGCCCACTGTTTTTTATCACATCTGTCCAATGTTTTCTGCCTCCACTATAATATTCCTCATTAGGATTTCTTCCGAATAATGACATAATTGTTCCTCCAATCACAACAAACTACTAAGCCATTTAAAATACGCTCTCCCATAATTTCGATAAAATATTTTCAGTTGATCACTAACATATGCTTCGAAATATTGTCCGTATAAATTAACTTTTGTTTTTTCTGGTTTTTTTAATATACTATCTGTCAAATCCATAAGGACATCGTACTTATTTGTATCATCAAGCACTTCTTGCGATACATTTACACCTTTGAATATAACTTCATCCGAGCTCTCATACGCATCATTCAGTGTTTTGTATTCCACAATATCCTTCAGATCATCAGGATTTATGTAATAAACACATCTCACCATTGCTTTTTTTCCGGCATTGCCATATGCCCCCTGAACATGATACAGAAAGAAAGTCACATACATCTTTCCATTCAGTTCAGCAATAAAAGGAACAGACAATGATTCATTATCCATCACCCTTACAGGAAGCTGATGGGTATTCACCAGTTCAATAATTTCTCTAATTGTTTTCATGACATCTTCTCCCAAATTGTTGAATATAGATTGCTTTCACCTACCATATCGGTTTTTTTGATATTATTGCGACGCCCCGCTTAACATTAAGAGCCTGCAGGAAATCACCTGCCCCTACCTTTCTACAGGCGTCTCTCTCCAATGATCTTCCTGTGTCATTAATATAAAAATGTGTGATATTTCCTGTGAGCGAATCTCTGGCACAGCTTACGACGCCAACAGCATGGTTAGCTCCCCCATCTCCATAGCAGTCGTTCAGATCTATAGCTTCAAGATTATCTGTCTCGTAAAGCTTTCCTGCATTGACACCTACAGAAACAGCTCGTCCACTTTCAACAGCCTCAGCTATACTCTCTAAATTTCTCGATTCATCCAAATATGCATCAACCCCAAATTCTCTCCATATCGTCGGTATATTCTGAGGCAGAACACCTCCGCTTTCACTGCACAATGCATCGCCATACATATCCATATGTGATGAAGCATACTTCACAATATCATTTTCAGTGTTTCTGCTTCCCCCTATTTCCAGCCAGCTTCCAAGATTTGCAAGAGCACATGTTCCTTCTTTATCAAGCTCATTTATTCCCTGGGAAAAAGGAAGTTCATTTAATAAATTGTCTGGATGGTCAAATACCCTCTGTTCTGTCCCATCATCTAACTCTACAAGATTTATCGTCTGTTTCGTTTTATCCAGTGGAACCACATCTACGACCGGTTCAGCAGCATCCATTCCTTCTATAGATTTTGGCGATCTTGCATTAATTCTCAAGTCATCTGTATCTCTATTTCTTTCAACGGTATCAGACATATCAACACTGTCAGACATACCAATGGCATCGTCATCACTCTCCTGAAACATTTTCTTTATCCTGTCAGAAAAACCATTTAGTTTCGTATCTGACATATCAGAAACTTCCTCTACACCTTCACCCTCATGGACATCTGCTCTATTTTCCTGTTCACGCAGATGCTGAAGTCTTTCTCTTTCTTCATACCATTCCGAGCTCTCATCCTGCCATTGTTCTTTTAATGATGTAAGACGACTCTTTTCCTCCTCTAAGGAAGAGATTTTCCCCTCTGTACTCATTTTAGGATCATCAATTATGTCGTCATATTCATCCTTTATTTCATTCACCTCATCCATGTATGGCTGTTTTGCATTTTTTATTCCTTTATCCAGATCTGAAATTCTCTCATCATAATCTGGAATATGCGTACTGGTGTCTCCATCTGGTTTTAAAACCTTTACTGATGCACCTTCTTCGGAGTCTGTATCTTCATATGTTTCTACTGACATTTCTTCATCATGTGTTTTCTCTGACATATCCTCCGCATTCTCTACAGCTTCTGTAGTTTCTTCAGTATCTTCGGCTTCTTCGGTTTCTTCGACTTCTTCGGTTTCTTCGGCTTCTTCGTTTTCTTCGGTTTCTTCGACTTCTTCGGTTTCTTCGGTTTCTTCAAATTCCGGCTCGGTTTCATCCGCTTCCTCAAGTCCCTCTGCCGGGATGAAGTCTTCCTCATCCTCCGGTATCTCTTCTACTTCCGGTTCAGCTTCATCCGCTTCCTCAAGTCCCTCTGCCAGGGTGAAGTCTTCCTCATCCTCCGGTATCTCTTCTACTTCCGGTTCGGCTTCATCTGCTTCCTCAAGTCCCTCTGCCGGGGTGAAGTCTTCCTCATCCTCCGGTATCTCTTCTACTTCCGGTTCAGCTTCATCCGCTTCCTCAAGTCCCTCTGCCGGGGTGAAG
>Ga0129313_1000914_pt1 | contig 21284 bp, 19 predicted proteins | sample O1105metagenome_FD_94436 | JGI IMG/M metagenome (GOLD analysis project Ga0129313, IMG submission 94436) | Orangutan group fecal microbial communities from fecal samples from Wisconsin, USA - O1105 metagenome | ecosystem: Host-associated > Mammals > Digestive system > Large intestine > Fecal...
AACATGATTTAAGTGAAGAAAGCTTTGAAGCAATCAAAAAAGAAATCCGTTCCAGATAGTGATGGAACGGATTTCTTTAGCAACGTTTTTAAATCTTTAAACTACTCCACATTTTTCAGTGCAATATCCATGGGAATTCTTTTAATTCTTCTGAAATCCAAAACCATAACAATCAAATATCCGATTAGGACAAATGTAAACATTTTTACATATCCTACAGGTTCAATCACAAATGCAAACCAGCCGCTGTAGCTGAACATAATGGCTTTCCATGCCTGCTCCATAATAAGTGCTCCCAAAGCGACGCTATCCTAAATCAGCGCTGTCTATCCCACCGATAATATTAAGCAGCGTTGACTTTCCGGAACCGGAAGGTCCAAGGAGTACACAGAATTCTCCCTTCGCAACAGAAAAGTTCATCCCTCGAAGCACTTCCTGCCGGGTTTCTCCTGTGCCAAATCCTTTCTTTAAATCTACAATCTCCAAAAATTTTCTTTCTTCTTCAGACATACTCTCTCCATCTTCCTCTTTTATCTGCTAGGTAAAAATTAACTTTTTATAGCATCCTTACCATAAAATGTCTCCTTCTTCCTTACACTCATTTACGCAGGAATCAACCATGACCCCGGTAACTTTTTGCTTCTCCACATAACCACAGGCTCTCAGCCCTTCGGAGATGACTTTATACCAGTTTTGTGCCGACAGTTGACAGACAGTATGATCATCCAGTTCTATTATGCAGACATTCTCTTTTTCACAGTTCATACAACCGGATATTTTATACATATTATTTCTGCTGATTGCGCCAATCTCTTCCAGCAGATTCACCATGCGGTATACCGTTGCTGCACCGATAGCGGAATCCTTGGAAGCTGCTTTATAATATATCTCCTTGCAACTGGCACACTCTTCCTGCAAGATAACATCAAGCAGCATCAGCCTCTGTTTCGTTATCCTACATCCCTTTTCTCTCAGCTTTTGGAGTACCATTTCTTTCTGCATTTTACCCTCCATTTAATGGCAATGACCTCCGCACTTGCTGCATTCGCCGCCACACTGTAGAGATTTACCCTTTTTCTTATCTCGAACCATGCTTTTGATTATTAGTATAATAATCGCTAACAATACTGCTCCTACCATAAATGTTGCCATTTTGTCTCCTCCTACAAGTCAGAGCCTGTTCCTTTTACATTTACGTTCAATGTCTTACTCTCCTTATACGGTCTGAACAATAGGAACAACAGACCGATAACAAACAGGAACGCAACAACAGTTCCCGCACCGAATGTGCCTGTGGTAATCAATGTTCCAATCTGATAGATGCAAAGGGAAACAATATAAGCCAAAACACACTGATAACCGATTGCGAACCAGAACCACTTTGCATTGTTCATCTCTCTCTTGATGGCTCCCATTGCGGCAAAGCAGGGTGCACAGAGAAGATTGAATACAAGGAAGCCGTAAGAGGCAATGGGTGTCATGACGCTCGCCAGATTACCCCAGATTTCAGCGCCGTCCTCAGCTACTTCCGCATAGCCGAAAAGAAGTCCGAAGGTTGCAACCACATTTTCTTTCGCAATCAATCCGGTAACTGCTGCCACTGCCATCTTCCAGCCCTCTCCTGCCTGTGTCCAGCCCAGAGGTGCGAAAATCCATGCAATTATGTTTCCGATTTTTGCAAGAATACTGCCGTCAAGCTGCTCTGCCTCCAGCATACCAAAACTGCCGTCCACCCATCCGAAGCTCATTAAGAACCAGAGAACGATGGTGGATAACAAAATAATGGTTCCTGCCTTTTTGATAAAGGACCAGCCGCGTTCCCACATGCTTCTCAACACATTGCCCACTGTAGGCCAGTGGTAAGCGGGAAGCTCCATAACGAAGGGCGCGGGGTCACCCGCAAACATTTTTGTCTTTTTTAAGATAATACCGGAGCAGACGATTGCCGCCACGCCCACGAAGTACGCGCTCCAGGACACCCATCCCGCATTGTCAAAGAATGCACCGGCAATCAGTGCAATGATGGGCAGCTTTGCGCCGCAGGGAACAAAGGTAGTAGTCATAATAGTCATCTTACGGTCACGGTCGTTTTCAATGGTACGGGATGCCATGATTCCGGGTACACCGCAACCGCTTCCAATCAACATGGGAATAAAGGATTTTCCGGAAAGCCCGAACTTACGGAAAATTCTGTCCATGATAAATGCCACACGGGCCATGTATCCGCAACTTTCCAGAAATGCCAGGAATAAAAACAGCACCAGCATCTGAGGTACGAATCCGAGCACGGCGCCCACGCCCGAAATAATACCGTCCACAATCAGTCCCGTCAACCAGTCGGCGCAGCCGATTCCTTCAAAAAAGCTTTGGGCACCCGGCACAATCCACTCTCCGAAGAGCGTATCATTTGTCCAACCGGTGAGCCAGTCGCCCACAGTAGTCACAGATACGTAATATACAACAAACATAACCAACGCGAAAATGGGAAGTGCAGCCCATCTGTTGGTCACAACACGGTCAATCTTATCTGAGACAGTCATCTTTCCCTTTTGGGCTTTGGTCACACATTCTCCGATGACAGATGAAATATACACATACCTTTCATTGGTAATAATGCTCTCTGTATCATCATCGAACGCAGCCTCCAGCTGCTCAATTTCGGCAGATACATCCGGAGCAGACTTCATCTGACTCTGAATCTTTTCGTCCTTCTCTAACAGCTTGATTGCAAAGAAACGCTTTTGATCTTCCGGAACAGAGCCTCTAAGCTTATCCTCCGCTGCCCGGATAATTTCCTCTGCCTTTGCCGAAAAGGTATGCACCGGAGCCGCCGATACCTTTTTCTGTGCCAATGCCACAGCCTTCTCCGCTGCCTTTTGGATTCCGGTTCCCTTCAACGCAGAGATTTCCACCACTTCACAGCCCAGCTTTTTGCTGAGTTTATCTACATGTATCTTATCTCCTGTTTTCTCCAGTACATCTATCATGTTGACAGCCATCACTACCGGAATACCCAGTTCCATAATCTGGGTGGATAAATACAGGTTTCTTTCAATGTTAGTGCCGTCCACAATATTGATAATGGCATCTGGTCTCTCTCCAATCAGATAATTTCTGGCAACTACCTCTTCCAGAGTATAGGGAGAAAGGGAATAAATACCGGGTAAATCCATGATGATAACATCTTTATGACCCTTTAATTTTCCTTCCTTCTTTTCTACCGTTACGCCGGGCCAGTTTCCCACAAACTGATTGGAACCGGTCAGTGCATTGAATAATGTTGTTTTTCCACTGTTCGGATTTCCTGCAAGTGCAATTTTTACTGACATAACTTTCTCCTCTTTTCGCTTCATTTTATCTGCGCCGATACTACGGCTTATATTCCGCTCTGCGGTTAGTTATTACTAACCTCTGGTCAAAAAATTTATTCTACGATAATCATTTCAGCGTCTGCTTTTCTTAAGGACAATTCGTAGCCACGTACGGTTACCTCGATAGGATCTCCCAGAGGTGCTACCTTTCTTACAAATACCTCCACTCCCTTGGTAATACCCATATCCATGATTCTTCTCTTAACCGGTCCTTCCCCGGTAAGCTTTGTAACCTTTACAGTCTGACCGCAGGATATTTCTCTCAATGTCTTCATCTCTTTTTTCCTTTCTTATACCATAATTTTGTTGGCCATATCTTTTCCGATAGCAACTCTGGATTCCTTTACATTCACAATCAGGTTTCCTCCGATATCAGATACAACTGTAACGGCACCGCCTACCACAAAACCCAGATTCTCCAGAAAACGCCTTGTTTCTTCTTTTCCGCCCACCTTTTTAATGGTATTGGTTTCTCCTGCATTTAGCATTGTCAGCGGCATCAACTCACCCCTTCTTTCACTCTTAAATGAGAACCATTTTCATTTACAATGGTTAGAATACTCTAACTCTCCGCAATTGTCAATTACTTTTTTGATAATTTTTTCTCAATAAACCCGTCTTTCCCAATATTTCTGTATACTGTTTTTAAATTATTTTATTACTAAAATAGCAACTCTACAAACCGGAAGTTATTGTTCTCTCCAATAAGCTGAGCCATCTCTTAATCTTCCTATTAGTTTTAACTGAAACATTTCCCTGCGAACAAGTTCAATATCTGAAAATGAAATATTCTGTTTTATTATTGCATTTACTTCTTTTTCTGTATATTTCCTTTCAAATTCAAAACAATCAGCAATCTTTGTAAGTGCTATAACTCTCATCGGTCTCTTCGTTGGGTACTGTGACAAACGCCCTTGCGAATCGTAATAATTAGCCATCTTCTTTCGATAAGTAACCTGCATACTCAATTCACGCAGTTTATCATTCAATTCATCAATATGATTCTCAAACCACACCAGAAGCCGTGATGCCATATCTGCCTGCTGCAAATAAATATATCTGTTCTTGGAGATGGAATCATAATACTGTGCATAGAAATTACATACAGCTAAGAAATAGAAAAATAAGTTTCCCGCATTTTCTATATCATAAGTATTTAATGAACCACATTTCATGTATTCAGAAATATAGTCAATCAATGATTTTATATTGATTTCACCTTGTTTAATCTCCGGCGCCATAAATACATATGAGCGAACAATTTCCCATATGTATGGGTGTTTGCAGACACAAGTCCAATCAATGATACCACTTACTTTCCCGTCCTGCCAAATCAACTGTGATATCATATAGTCTCCATGTGTGTTACCACAGCTAAACTTATTTATATCAAAATGATAGGCAGGCATAGCATCTACAATTCTCATATTTGAACGAATGTGCCCTACAATATCAGTATCATTCTTTTCTATGGCCTGTTGTAATGTGTCAGCATAAGCGTCTTTCATGTATTCTGTTTTTCTATATGTAAAAAACTCTTCCCCTATACCAACCGGAATATTCTCAATGTCCTTCATAGCTTCATGTATCTTTGCCAAAAAGGATGCTGACTGCGCTTGCAAATTAACCGGAGCCTCATTATAGCCATATGTGATACCCTCATAAAAATGCTGTAAGGTAAATCGCCTTCCATTCTCATCTGTCGAAATCATTTTTCCCTGCTTATTAGGGATAAATCTACAGGCAGGAATTCCTTTGTTCAAAAGCTTCTCACATACTCTGATTTCCGCATCAGGGTTATTCATCTCATTATCACTTGGATATTTTACAACAAATCTTTTGTCATCTGCTTTCACGAAATAAGTTAATCCGCCTGCGCCGTTCTCAGATGTTTCCATTGTTTCAATCTCAATGTCATATAGTTTATAAATGCGCATTCGCAATTGTTCATATTCTAATTGTTTCACCAACTCCAAACGTGACATATCAATTAAACTCATTAATTCCAGAATTGGTATCGTTTCCCCTGCCAACAACTCATTCACTGTAATACCGAGTATCTGACACAAAGGTTCCATATAAATAACTTCCGGCAGACCATTCCCGCACTCCCACTTAGAAACTGTCTTTTCATTGATTCCCAATCTTGTCGCAATGTCTTTTTGTAAAAAACCACGCTCTTTTCTTCGCTCTGCAATGAATTTTCCTATCTTAATTTGATTCATTTCTGATCTCCCTTCATTATTGTCAAGTGACATTGTTACTACTTCAAATAAAGTAATAATATAATTTGACAATATGAATTGGAACCCACGCTCCGTAGGATGAACATTTACCATCCCTACAATGCCGATTTGTCGACTTGTTGTTTCTTTCATTGTATCATATGATAAGCCGGAATCAAACGGCTGTTTTAAGGAAGTCTACCCTACATAGCTTTCTGTCGGGCCAAGATAAGACTCCGGCATTTTCGCGTTATCCTTAGCTTCTCTATCACACTGTGGACTGAGGAAAAACAGAATATCGGGTATATTGCTCTCTCTCAAAAACCACCGGTGCAGTGGGAGCCATATAAAGCTGCAATCGGTAGGTTGCAGGCAGGTTTGTTTCCAATTTATCCTCTTCTTTACATTCCACCTTTAAAAACTCTGCATGAAAAATACCGGAAACAATATAGCTTGTTTTTACTTTACTGAAATACTCTTTACTTTCATCTCATAAATAATATCCGCCAAATTCATGGTACTGCTCCACTCCCTCCGCTGCCATCTGCACCACCTCTGAGGTGGCAACGCTCTCTCTGTAGGAAGCACCTAATTTCAATAATTTCTCATAAATCTTTTCACGCAAAGTACCCTTTACATCCACACTTGCCCGATAAGACGCATAAACTGCCTGTCTGTCAAAAAAAGAACGCAGTACAGCAGCGACAAGAACAATAATACTGCCAAGCAACATGCGATTTCCTGTGATTCCGCCAAGCAACGCATTCTCTAAAAGTATGGAAGCTGTAAAAATCATCATTATCTGACAGAGCAGAGAAAGCCATTTCCAAATAACCTGAAAAAGAATGTATTTCTTTGCATGAGACAATAATCGAATCAATCTCGTTTTTATCATGACCGTTTCTCCCCTTTATATTTTTTCAACCTGTTCTTTTCCTGCCCGGAGCTGATAAGATGCTGTATCACATGTACAATTACTCCTGCCACCAGGATAGTGGAAGAAAGTTTATGTATCATTTGAATAGCCAACACTTCTTGAAACAGCTGTAACAGTATTCCGCTGAAAAATACTGCGGCTAAGGCTGTCAAATGCAATGTTTTCCATAATTCAATACCCAGCGATTCTCTGTCTGATAATAAATCAATCGCGCATTGATTGCCTGTTCAAGGATGGTCAATGTACAGTCGAACTCTATAGAGGGAATTCCGGCATACATTTTCTTCTCTTGGGAGTGAATCTCAATCTGCCGGATAACCCTGATTTCCCCATCTTCATCCTTTACCTTCAGCATCAAAGGAATAATTTTTCCCGAGCTGGTAAACCAGCATTCACATGCAATTTCCCTTTGCGCTCCCCTTACGGATCCCGCATTTGTAGTTCCGGCGTTTGTACCAATTCCGAATGCCATGAAAACTCCTCCCTTCCTACCGGATATCTATCTTTTCATAATCCACGGTTCTTTTCTCCCTGGAAATACCTCCGGACATATGGTCTATAGGCTGGTTTAGAAAGGCTGCCCGCATGACGGCATCTATCCCGTATCGTTCCCTGATGCTGTCTACCGTTTCATCCATTCCGGCAAGTTTCTCATAATTTGTTTTATCAAACAGTTCCATCTGTCTGGAAAAGCCATCCTTCTGCACCCTGCTTGTATGCACGCCGAGATGCCGGATTGGCCCTCCGTTCCACAAATCCGCGAACAATTCGCAGGCTGCTTCATATATTTCTGCGGTCAGATTGGTGGAAGCCCGAAGTCTTTTCTGATGTGAAACATACGACAAATCTGAATACTTGATTCCTACCGCCACCACTTCAATCTGTACCTCATCGGCGCGAAGCCTGCTGCCAACTGTTTCCGACAGTGCCAGCAACACTTTTTTTGCCGTATCCGCATCCACTACATCATAAGGGGTATTGGTACTGTTACCGTATCCCTTGTTTGTCGGAGGTTTGGCTAGTACCGGCGATAAATCAATACCGTTGGCAAATCCCCATATTATTCCGCCCTGCTTCTGAAATATACTTTTCAGCCATGACGGATCTGCCGCCGCAAGCTCTCCTATGGTCTTTATCCCCATGGAAAAAAGTTTCCCGGTAGTCGCACGTCCCACAAAAAATAACTCCGAGACAGATAGGGGCCACATTTTCTGCGGTATTTCCTCAGGATACAAGGTATGCACCCGATCCGGCTTCTGAAAGTCGGATGCCATTTTTGCCAAAAGCTTATTGTCGGAAACACCGATATTTACGGTAAATCCCAACTCATCCCTGATTCTGTCTTTTATCTGCCGGGCCGTGTCCTCCGGTGTACCGAACAGATGGCAGGATGCCGTCATGTCTACGAATGCTTCATCAATGCTATACTGTTCCACCACGTCCGAATACTCCCGCAGAATATTCATAAATGCTGTGGAACAGCTCTCGTATAACCCATAATTCGGAGGAACCAATATCAGATTCGGACAGCTTCTTTTTGCTTCTGAAATTGTCTGACCTGTCTTAACCCCGTACTTTTTTGCAGGAATGGATTTGGCAAGAATAATTCCGTGGCGCATGGCCATATCCCCACCTACAGCTGACGCCACCTCTCTGAGATCCAAACTCCCACCGCGATGGGTAAGACGATAAACAGCCTCCCAGGACAGGAAGGCTGAATTTACATCAATATGAAAAATTATTTTTTTCAAACGTATGCTCACCCCTTGTTGAATCATTATAGCAAACATACGTTCTGCTTTCAACAGGAAAATTTATCAAAAGACTTATCCAAACAAACTCATCTGTTCAAACTCTGCCCGTCTCTCCAGCTGACACGGGTTTTTATGAAGAAAGGCTTCCGTTTGTCCCTTATCAAATATCCATGGAACAATTTCCTCTTCTTCCAAAATAAGCGGCATACGGTCGTGAACCGGCTTCATGGATTCATTCGCTTCCGTAGTCAGAATGACAAATCTTTCCTCAGTTCCGAAACGGCTATAAAATCCCGCCATAAACAACACAGTCCGATCCTTCCGATAAAAAGTGTACTTTTCTTTATTCCTGTTCCACTCATAAAACCATGTGGCAGGTATGATAACTCTGCGATGCTCAACACTTTCCCGAAACATTTTCTTCTCCGAAGCAGACTCACTTCTTGCATTAAAAATAACCTGCTTCCCCTGAGAACCGGAAGACTCCTGCAACTTTGGAAATCCCCAGCGCTGCAATTTACAGCACAATTTCCCGTTTGACACAGCTAAAACCGGTGCAATATCCGTAGGGTGTATATCTTTTGCCCGGACTGTCACGCTGCATCCGGCTTCCCGTCTCAATTTTTCATCCACCTGGCGTATTACTTTTTCAATTTCTCTGGCTGTATCATCATCCACATAATATCTGCCGCACATAATCTTAGCTCTCCCATAATTCTAAAAAACACCGAAAAATTTTTATTTGTCCCGGACTAATTTTTCGTATTCAGCTTCATCTATATGATATCTCTTACGAATAATTGCATAAGAAATAATCAAAGCGAATACAGGTATTAACACCATCCCTAATCTAAACACCAATCCCTGCGTGGCAGATATCTCTTCTATATATTTATTTGCTTCCATCAAAGCACTATCACTGGATATCTCTCCCCGGTTTACTTCTATCTCCAAAGCACTTATACTCTGACTCTTGGCATATATTCCGCTCACTATAAGCACTAATGCAGATAATCCCTGATTAATTCCGCCTGCCAGCTTAACGCTAAATGAACGGACTGCTGAAATCACAGAATCATGTCTTTCATGAAATCTTGCCTCGTCATACTCAATGGTATTATTAATCATGACAACAATAGCAAGGTTCATTAATCCCTGAAAGAAAAAGATAATAAAACCAATAGTATTTAACAGAATTACATTTTTCGGGAGTATATAGCCAAATCCCATAAAGCACGTATACCCCAGCAGAAGTGCTACAAAACACACTCTAAGTATTTTTTCCCTTGAAAAATGTTTCGCCAAAAATGCATAACTTGCTTGTGAGATAAGCATCCCTAATCCGTACATAACCGTAAAGTAGAATACAAGATTACCGCTTTCCGAATATCCATATTCAATATAAAAGAAATTCACACCGAAAATAATTAGGATATTACAGGTAATATTAAAAAATATAGATGCAATTCCCGCCGCGACCAACTGATCATTCCTTGCAAAAATATGATACATATCCTTTAGTGATAATTTATCTGCCTGCTCTTTCCTATCTTTCTCTTTTATTCCAAAGGCAGTCAACAACTGAAATGCAATCAGCGCCAATGCAACGACAAATGCAACAACCCTATAGGCAGCTACAGCATTTCCCGCTATTACAACAGGCACAACTCCTGCAACCGAAAATTGTCCAATACAGACAAAAATACTCATGATTGTTACAAGGGTATCTCTCGTACCCGAATCAGAGCTTAATGAAGGAAGAACTCCCCAATAAGCAATATCGTTCATCGTATAAGTCATGCCCCACAGCAGATAGAAAAGGCTGTAAAACCCAACAAATCCCCAGCCACCGGGTCTGATTGTGAACAGACAAACAATAACTACAGCATTGGTAATTGACCCGATTAATATCCACGGTTTAAATTTTCCCATTTTAAAATGTGTGTTTTCTATAATAATACCCATCAGCAGATCATTTATTGCATCCCACACCATGCATACAATCATTACTCCGCTTATCACAGCAAACTGTACACTTGTAAGATTCATGGTATATTGTACATAAAGAATCAAATACATACTTACCAGAGCATATGCTGCATCTCTGCCTGTAGCACCTATGCAATAACTCCACTTCGTTCTTGTATCTAATTTTTCATTCATGGCTTTTCCTCCTGTTCGCAGAATTCACAATTTTAATAATCGTCTTACGCTTCACAATACCACCACTTTGATTGCATACGCTGTCGATATTTCCCTCCATAATTCCTTCCAACATCATTCGGACTTCCGGATTCTTCGCTGATTTTGGAAAATACATAAGCCCGGTAGCAATTTTTCCTATACAGATCCATTTTCTTGCAAGTCTTGAATATGGTTTCATCTGTATCAGGGAATTTTTTTTAGTAAATTTTCCCGGGGACATAACAGAAAAATGTGTATGCTCATATGTATATATCAAATCAAAGTCTTTTTCAGAGAGAGGTACCGGATTTTTTATTGTCAACGGACATTTAAGTGCCATGCCTTCTATTTCTATGGTCTTTGACAATCGGATATCTTGCAGAGACGAACCGACCTGAATCTCATATTTTCCGCCAATAACCTGAAATGCAGAGTCCTGATACACAGAAAATGCTCTGTTATCCAGAGTAATTTCTACTTCTCTTTTCTCGCCGGGCTTCAATCGAATCTTTGCAAATCCTTTCAGTTCCCTTTTTGCTCTGAAAGCATTGGAATCCGGATTTTTGACATATACTTCTGAAATTTCACTGCCTGCCACTGTTCCGATATTTTCCACAGTAAAAGATATGCGGTAGCTCTCATCTGCTATCTTATCGATTTTCAAATCCGAATACTTAAACTTAGTATAGCTTAATCCATAGCCAAAACAATACCTCACAGGAATATTAAAAGTATCATAATATCTGTATCCCACAAAGATACTCTCTCTGTATTCAACATCATCTAAATGCCGGCTTTGTTCTTCCTGTTTTCCAAAGTAGCCAAAGCTAGGTACGTCTGTTTCACGATACGGAATACTTTCTGCCAGTTTTCCGGAAGGATTTACGATTCCCATGACTATCTTTGCACAGGCAGAACCCACTGCCTCTCCACCGAGATACATTTGGAGCAAAGCTTTGCACCTCGACGGAAGCTCCATATTGTATGGAGAACCCCCAACTGAAACAAAACAAATATTATCGTTTATTTCCAACAGTTGTTCTAATAAAGCAACCTGGTTAGAAGGCAAGTCAAAGCTTTCACGGTCATAGCCCTCACCCTCTGCCATATCCGTCAGTCCACCAAAGAAAAGTACAGGCATATGACGCTCCTTCGCAATTCTCACCTGATTCAATGCTTCCTTTTCCAATCGGCTGTCTCTCTTAAAAGTAGTACTCTTATATCCTCTGACAAAATGTACTCTTGCCTTACACTTTTCAAATTGCTCAATAAAGGAATCGATATTCTCTGTGTGTATGTGGCTACTGCCACCACCCTGGATTCGAGGCACTCTTGCAAGATCCCCTACGATAAGAATTTCCGTTCCCTCCTGCAATGGCAAAAACGCCTCATTTTTGAGAAGCACCGCACTCTCTTCTTCCAACAGTCCTGCTAACTTGTGATTCTTTTCTCTTGTTTTTTCAGAAACCATTTTTCTGTCTTTGTCAGAAATAATATTTCCTCTATATAAATTGTTCAGTTTCTCGATTCTTCTGACTGCCTGTTCAAGCGTCTCCACCGGCAGTCTAGCCTCTTGCACAGCATCCATGATCTCTGAGAAGTGGTTGCCGCTGCTGTCCGGCATCTCCACATCCATTCCTGCCGATATGCAAATCGGAAGATCTACACATGCCCCCCAGTCACTCATTACCAGTCCTTCATATCCCCAGTCTTTTCTGAGTATGTCCGTTAAAAGATAGGAATTCTCACAAGCTGAAACGCCATTTATATAGTTATAGCTTGCCATAACCGTAGCCGGTTTTGCTTTTTTAACTGCTTTCTCAAATGCCGCCAGATATATTTCATGCAAAGCTCTCTCATCTATCATAGAGTTGGCTGTCATTCTATGCGTTTCCTGATTATTACCCGCAAAATGCTTTAGGGATGTACCTACTCCGTTTTTTTGCATGGCAAGTATGTATGCAGCTGCCAACTCTCCCGATAAAAAAGGATCTTCTGAATAATACTCAAAATTTCTTCCACAAAGCGGAGAGCGCTTAATATTACCCCCCGGTCCGAGTATTACTGAACCTCCCAGTTCCCTTGCCTCGTCAGCAATGCCTTCCGCCATTTTACCTATCAGTTCAGTATCCCAGGAACAGGCAACACTGCTGGCTGTCGGAAAGCAAGTTGCTTCGTAGCTGTCATTGTTTTTAGCTCCGTCTTCCTGTGCCCGGACACCATGCGGACCATCCGAAACATGGATATCACCTATATGCCATGCCCCATATCCTGTCACGAGCCTGCACATTTCCTCCAGATTTTTTCCCATAAAAGCCCCCTTTTCACGAACCTTTCATTAAGACAAACTTAACATCTCTTTGCTTTTATCTATATCAAAAATATGTTGTTTTGTGTCAAATTTACTATATAATAATTTTAAGAAACATGTTAGAAAGGAAAACAATGAAATGGCTGCGAAAAATACCCGGATTGGATATGAATTCCTTGATTCCTCAGAGAATTTCTTATATGAAGCCCGCGAAACCGGAAAAACCCACACTGCATTCGGGTACGAAATTTTATTATTTAATGCTATCAGAAACGGAGACATGAAAGGTGTAGAAACAGCTTTAAATTTATATAGAAGTTCAGGACTCATTATCGGACATATGTCTGATAATCCATCCCGAAAAATACACTACTGGGCAGTATCCACCATTGCCGTAGCTATACATTATGCCATATTAGGCGGTTTAGATGAAAGTGAAGCTTATCAGCTGAGCGATAAGTATATTCAGGAAATTGATGCTTTTCAAACAATGGAAGACTGCATCGATTATCTATGCAAAAAGGCAATTGAACTTGTAAAAAAGGTGAAGGAAAATTTGATTCCACAATGCTATAGCCCTTTGATTAATAAGTGCATCCACTTGATACATGTAAATCTTCATAGTCGCCTAAAAATTGAGGATATTGCAAAAACACTTCACATATCACGAGATTATCTCTCTCAGGCATTTAAGAAAAACACAGGTATTTCCATTCATCAATATATTATAAACCAAAAACTGGATGAAGCTAAGCATATGCTTGCACTCGGAATGTCCATAAACGCCACCAGCTATACCCTCTGTTTCTGTAATGAAAGTCACTTCATCCAGTTATTCAAAAAGAAATATAAAATGACCCCTAATGAATATATTGTTTCGATAAAAACTACTCCATGCAATTGAGGGCATCGTTACTACCGGTACATGTATCAGACAATCTTGATGACATCAGAAAACATTGGGATGATTTCAAAGAAGAAGATTACGTGAAAGAATTTGCATATCAGATTTATATGTATAATTCCATAGTGTGGGATTATGATGAGAAAGCAAAGAAAAAAATCCAGCCGATAGATATTATTAAGAAAATCATGGAAATGGATATTCCAGATTCTGAAAAATGGAAATTGCAGGACATTTTCTTATATCCTGAAAAGCACAGAGAAAAGGTATTACATTTAATTTCATTATCCCTTGCTGTCATTCAAAAATATGAGAAGCAATTAAAAAAATATCAGAAGGAATTTATAGATTATTGGACAGGAATCCTCTCTAATCAAAACATATATGAATATATTGAAGAATATATCGGGGTTACTCTGGATAAAAATGAATACGACTTCGAGATAAAGTCAAGCATCATTATTCCAAATAGTGTTTCGATTCTTGCCAATGAAAATGATGATAAGATAACCGGAAAATATGAGATATCGATTGGATTTCTTTTTGATGATGATTTCCGTCCCATGGTAGCAAATGATGACAAAACGAATCAGGAAGATATATTAAATGCATTAAAGCTTTTAGCAGATAAAAGTAAGTTTGACATTTTAACCTATATCAAAGACAAAAGAGCCTATGGTGGGGAGCTTGCCAAAAAGCTTGATCTTACTCCCGCAACCATTTCGCATCACATGTCCGCTCTTCTTGCTGCCGGACTGGTAAAAATAGAAAAAGAAGATACCAAAATTTACTACATTGCAAACTGTGTAGAATTGGAAAAAGTGGTAAACGCAGTAAATCAGTATCTTCTGTAAAGATTATTTTGCAGCACAATAGGAAGAACTCATTTCACCAACTTTTCAAATACCTCCGGTGCAATCTCCTGCTTCGGTACGAACTCCTCCGATTCCAGATAGCAGTAAATTGCATGTAAAAATGCCCTACACTCCGGGTATTGCTGCAAGTTCTGTAAACCCAGGGAAGAGAAGAAAAGCTTACCCTTCAGGCAACAGCACTCCAACAGCTGCGCCATAGGACGCAGGAAAGCATAGCTGTCCATTTCTGCGATAATTGTATCGAACTGCTCCGGCAGAATCACTGCTCTCTGTACCGCCATGGGCCACCACTGCCAGTTGGTATGGAATTCCGTAGGGAAGGCACGAAACAGAGGATGCCTGTCATCTATCAACTGGCCCATAGCTCCCTCCTGTCCGGCAAAGGTTCCCACTGACCAGAAATCGGTGGTAAACTGGGCTTGAATGGAGAAAGGCAATGCTTCTTTGGTGGAAGGTGGTGTGAGATAGACCGTTCCGCCCTGCTTAAGCACCTCTTTTGCACGGTCGTCAAAATGCTCTGTTTCATAAAACGTAGCTTTCTTCGCAACAACCTCCGCCGCCCGGTACACCCAGATAGGATAGCTGTTCTCCGCTTCCCCAATCCACACCCGCAAATCAAAGCGAGCAGGCTTTCTGACTTCTCCCAAATTTATTTTAATTCTGCCGGCATTTGTCAGCTGACCCACAGGGCACACAGTTTCATTGAAATCATCTGCTGCATATGCCTTACCGGCGGCGACCACGTCATCCTCGCTCCGCAGTTCATACCGCAATACGCCTTTCAGTTCATTTTTCCCAAAATTCGCCACCTGCACATTCGCTTCCAGGATTTCCGTATTTTCATAGGTATATTTCTCCAACAGTACCAATGGAAGCTGCTCCCTGAAAAAACCGCGGAAACGTTCCGATCCGGCAAAAGCAAAGGGTTTCGGCTGCAAATGAGAATTCAACATACCAACCAATGCAGTGCCTTGTCCCGGGAAATCCTGCAGTCCCAGCAGGGAAATACCTGACAGTTCCCTGGTCCTCATCGCTGCCTCGATTTCTTCCCGATAGCCAATCAGGGATAATTCTCCCGTAGCCTCCACATATTTCTTCCAGTTCTCTTTCAGGCCTCGCTCTTCCACTCTTTTCTGAATCAGTTTCAGATTGGCAGGCTCGGATACACCTCTAAAATCCTGCAATTCATCAAAATCCGGCAGAATTTCATACTGTCCCACCTCAAAACTGAACACTGGCTTTTTGAATTCCTTTCGTATGGAACACATGGTATCATCAAAATTCGTTTTTGCATTGGGATATTGATGATTGATGTAACCCTCCATATTAGCAAAGGTTCCCCGCACATCCTCTTGATAAAACCTCTGAGTCGTATAAAAATCACTGGCTACATCACTGCCGATTTCCCCATAATGCACATTGGAGCCATTGGCAATCATTCTCGTATGATCAATCTCACGGGCCATTCGCAGCAACGCATTCATCCTCTCATGCCCCAGCTCGGAAGCATGGAGTTCATTGCCAAAAGTAATCATGACAAAGGATGGATGATTTGCCAACAGATGAAAAATCTGCCTCAGTTCTGTCTGATAATAAGAAAAGCTTTCCTCCGATTCAAAGGCATCCTTGGGATTCCAGTGGGACAACTCCGGCTGCATCAGCATACCCAGCCTGTCCGCCGCCGTAAAGGCTGCTTCCGGCGGGCAATGAGAGTGAAATCGCATACAATTGACACCATAGGACTGATAACGGAGCAAAACATTAGTCCATTCCTCCACCGTCATAGGCGGATGACCAGTTTCCGGAAAAACGGCACAGTTTGCCTCACTGCGCAGGAAAATCCGTCTGTCGTTCAGTGCCAGCCTGCCGGTTCCGTCATCTCCGAAATCTCTGATACCAAAGGTGACCGTTTTTGTTGTATTATCGTATTTTTCCAGTACAGCTGTCAACTCATAGAGATTGCCTTCCCCCTCATCCCATCGTTTTGCTTTTGGAGATAACGGTAAATCGACAAAAACAATTTCTGACATACCTGTCGGAATATTGATTTCTTTTACCACTTGCCGGGCGGATAAATTGTTTGCCAGTGCCTCACTTGTCACAACAAGTCTGCCTCGGTAAGGCACTGCTGCTGATATCTCCACACAAACCGTTACCTTATTCCCCACAGGGTATACCCTGATATTGTGAAGAAACACCGCTTCCTCCTGACGGATGCGAAAGTAGCCCAGAATACCGTTCCAGTTGGTCTGGGTCTCATCCGTAGCCGCAGAGGAATACACAATGGCATCATGAGGCAGTCCGGGATAGCTGTTATCTGACAGAAATGTCAGTTCATTTTCTTTTTCAAGTAATCCTGTTACCTCAAACACATGGGGTGTACTGATAGAAGGCTCCACAAAATGAGGCACTTCCCGGCCGTCCAACCGTAGTCTCAGGCATCGTGCCCTCTCTGCTTCCACAAAATAACGTTTTCCCGGTGTACTTTGAAAGGAAATTTTCTTAGATATAACAGCCTCTCCCTCAAAGGTATGCTTTCTGGTAAAGCGGGTGGCAATGGGCGCATCTGCATCAAAATTATCTTCGGCATTACCCAGTTCAGCATCGGGATGCCACTGATTGGCACCCAAATCATCATGTCCGATTCCGCTCTCATCCAGAGTACCCGGAAGCTTCAATTCGTTCTTTTTCCCGTCACCAATATCTACAGTCCATACACCACTCAAATCGTAATTCATCTGCGTCTCCTGTTATCGCTTATCCATCATTCTTACCATTTCCTTAAGTCCGGCATGACAGCAATCCAGTACAAGCCCCTGCTTCGCACAGGTAACCGCCTGCTCCTTCTCGCCCAGTCCCAGATATCCCAATGCCGCCATATACAGACAGTGCACCTTATTTTTCCGGTTCAAATCTGCCTCAAAGATAAGAAAGTCGGGAAGGGATACTGCAAAATAATCTATCTTTATGTTATCATCTTCATGCTCTTTTGCATACTGTACAAACAATTCAAAGCGTCTATGTGCTTCCGCTTCGTCGTCCAATGCCCTGAGCGCCAGTGCTGCATAATACATCATCTCAGGCGGCTGGTCGTTGTAGTACATGGCAGAAGATAAACCGAATTCGCCCCGAGATGCCAGCATGTAAGCCTTCTCAGCATCCTCTTTCGTGCCTTCCGGCATACCATCCGGCTTTTCATACAATTGACCAAGCATATAATAAATATCGTTGTCCAGATTACCGATAAGCTTGCCTTCACCCAGGTTATGAGGATACACAAGGGCCTTTTCCAGCAACGCAATTTTCTCCCGAATATCCTGTGTTGCCTCTGCCAGATGTATTAGAGAGATTCGATATTGGGCAGGAATCTTGCCTTCACCGCCCTCCCACGGATGGAACTGATGTCCCATGATGCATTCATAAGCCTTGGCATACTGTCCGTCAAGATTCAGCAGGGTAATGTACTCTGTATACAAATCATCTCTCTTCTCCAGCAGCTCCCCGTGCTTCTCCATATGAGCCAAACGCTCTGCTCCGGGTAGATTCAGAGATTTATACAGCTGGTCCAGTTCAAAAAATACCCTTGCATCGGTCTCATCCATAGCAAACGCCTTCTCCATTGCGACACGGGCTCTGTCGCTATCATGAAGCTTGTTATAATATGCCAGAGACAGATTTCTGTAAACGGTAGGAAGCGTGATATCGTCCTTACAGTTCTCCCAAAGCTCCATTGCCTCATGATAACGTCCTCTGTCGTACAACAGATTTCCCAAATAATATGCCGCATACTTGCCACCTGCTTCCACAGCCTTACATAACACAGCAATATCCTCCAGACGATTCGGGAAACAATACAGGCTGCTTCCATGCTCTGCCCTCTGCAACTCTTCTCTGTTGCCGGTAGCAAAATACCGATAATAGTGCACCATGGGTTCCGTCTCTACGGGTGCCATTTGCAGCACCTTTTCTGCTTCATCATTCAATCCTGCTGCCAGGTACCCCAAAGCCAGTTCAATAAAGTTGTGATTATCGCCACGCATCACTGCCGCAAAGGCATCTTTTCCTTCCCCCGTCAGCAGGTACAATTCATAACGCCAGCCGACATCCAACGCATCTATTTTGCTTGTTTCTTTTGCGAAAGAACAAGCTTCTTCCGTTTTACCAACCAAACGCAACAATGCCGTTTTCAGAGTACGGGCTTTCAAATTGTGATAACCTCTCGTCAATGCTTTCTCCACGAAAGCAAGTGCCTCCTCATAATCTTTCACCCCTTGCTGTCTGCCCGCAGCCAGACACGCCAGTTCGTAGAAAGCCTTGTCCTGCATGTTGCCGTCCCAGGTTGCCTTATAAAAGGCATCAAATGCTTTTTCCTTTTTCCCTACAGCCTTGAGCGCAAGTCCCAGATTGTAATAAGGCTCACAATCATAAGGATTGGGATTCTTCCAGATGGAGGATTTCACCGCAGCCTCAAAATAAAGAATACTTTCTTCTACCTTTCCCTTATTGTATAAATATTTTCCGTAGCCGTTATTCAGACGAATATCAGAAGCATCCCGACGCAGACCCTCCAGATAATAATCCTCCGGAGAATAAGTTGCATGGTGGTATTGCTCCAGATGGGTTGCTGCCAGGAACAGCTTCTCGTTGGTCTCAAGTTCTTCCGGAGCAGGTATCTCCTCCGCAGGGGAAGGAATTTCATCCTCCTGTACAACCGGTGTGTAGGATAAAAGTTCTATGCCATTCTGCAATACGCTGAAGGTAATTTCAGGTTCCCCTGTCTTAGCAGTCGGAATGCCGACTATCTTCTCAAACGTCTCTCCCGGTCTCAGCGTCATCTTCTGTGCAAATACTTCCTCTCCATCGCACACAAGCTTTGCCGTAATATCAGTAAGAAGCCCCGGAGCATACAGGGACAGCCGCAGGTTCTGTTGGTTTTCCCCTTCTGCAGCCGTTTCCACATTCATTACCACTTCCGTAGAAGCATTTTTCACGGCACCCACAGCCTTGTAGGGCATAAAATACTGTACAAAGCTCTTTTCTTCATAGGGCTTCAAATAAGTAAAATCAGGCTGGTTATCTGTAAACATGCCTGTCATCAGCTCTATGTAGGGTCCATCTTCATCCGTCAGATTTCTGTCCCAGGCTCTGCCGAAATCACCGTTACCCCAGGTCCACTGTTTTTTACCGGGAGACACGTGATGATCTGCAATATGCAACAGTCCCGCTTCCCTGGAATCGTCATAATTACCGATAAAATCATAATCAGAGTGAGCAGCCATGTAGGAGGTCGGCACCGGAATATTCTTATAACGGGAAATATCCGTACCCGGTGCATAATTCACCTTGTAATACATCCCGTCCGCAATGGGGAATTTGGACACATCACGTTTGCCGTGATCCATCACCGCACACACATCCGGCGGGAAAATGGAGCGGGTGTAATCATTGACCGCCACCGCCGGATTAGCCCACCAAAGAAAGGTCTGGGGTCTGTCGGTAGGATTGTAAACCTGCCCTTTGATTTCCAAATATGCCTTATCAGGATATACCGTAAAGCCTGCCATGCCCTTGGTGTGGAACATTTTTTCTATTTCTCCCACCCATACGGTCACGGAATCGTCCTCATTCTCGGTAATCGTGTAATCCACCGGGTCAAAGGTGGACGGACGGTGATGCTGTGGCCAGTTAAATTCAATACCACCGGATATCCAGGGTCCTGCTAATCCTACCAGTGCAGGTTTAATTACCTCGTTATAATATACCGCATCGTAGCCGTTTGTCTTGTCATACAAGCGCTGGATTCTACCGCCAATCTCCGGAAGAATCATCACTTCAATAAAATCATTTTCCAAAAAAATTGCGTAATATTCCTTGTCCGTTTTCACGTCAGACACACCCTCGCACACGGGATGGGGGTATACGCGACCGCTGGAACCCTGATACACTCTCTTCTCCAAAAACATGGGATTCTTGTCATATGCTGCAATTTCATAAGTGGGAATTTTGACTGTTTCCTGTCTGATGATTACCTTGCTCATAGTTTCTCCTTACCGTCATTCTTAAAACTGACCTTCTATGCTTCCATAGTACCGCATATTTCAAATTAGTCATTCCTGATTATTGCTTAAAAATAGGAAATAATTGCTTTCCTGCTTGTCATTTTCCAGGATTCATGTCAAAATAGCATTAATCAGGCTTCTAGCTGACAATGGAGGTTGCCTATGGACACTGTACAGCACACAAAATATGAAGAAAGTATAGAAGATACTTCTCTATGGATTACAGCCACACCTACAGCTGCTACACTAACTCTGCCCTTCTATATCATGGAAGCAGGGCACTTTCTGGCAAGACAGGACTACATGGTAAAGAGAGAGTACCACAACAGCTTTCTGCTGCTCTATACGATAAGTGGAGAGGGCACTTTATCATCTGCCGGAAATACCATGTCCCTTTCTCCCGGCAGTTGCATTGTCATCGATTGCCGTAATCCCCACGAATACTACAGTACATCCAAAAATTGGGATTTTTTGTGGCTCCATTACGGCGGTAGCGGTGCCGCTCCCCTGCTGGACATTTTATACCCCGAAAACAAGCAACCCATTCTACCGGCAGACCCCTCCCATTTTGAGGAACAACTTACAGCATTATTAGAACTCACACAACACAACGACATTGCCAGCTGTATGGAAACCTCCGCAAGTATGCACTTACTTTTCCAAG
>Ga0129313_1000920_pt1 | contig 21212 bp, 23 predicted proteins | sample O1105metagenome_FD_94436 | JGI IMG/M metagenome (GOLD analysis project Ga0129313, IMG submission 94436) | Orangutan group fecal microbial communities from fecal samples from Wisconsin, USA - O1105 metagenome | ecosystem: Host-associated > Mammals > Digestive system > Large intestine > Fecal...
AATAATAAGGGACATAGAGCATAGCTTATTTATAAGGGGAGAAGACTATGCGTCAATTACGACCTATTTTCAAAGAGAACCTATAAGCTATGACGATGCAATAAAGTCGGTTGAGATTATTGCTGTAGGTTTCAAGGTAAATTCCGAGCGAGCAGTACAATTCCGCAAATGGGTAAACCAGATTGCAAAGGACTACACCATCAAAGGCTGGGTGATGGATGATGAACGGCTGAAACGCGGAACGTATCTGACGGAGAAGTATTTCGACGAGCAGTTAGAGCGCATCCGTGAGATTCGTGCCAGCGAAAGAAAGTTCTATCAGAAGATCACCGACCTGTATGCGACAGCTATTGATTACGATAAAAATTCTGCAACGACGAGAAGATTTTATGTGACCGTTCAGAATAAGATGCATTACGCAGTTCATGGACATACAGCAGCTGAGCTGATCACCCAAAAGAGCATCAAGATTACTGCTATTATCTTTTAGAAGATGACACTAACACGAATATTATAGTACGCAGTGTTGACTTGGATTCTTTTGAAGATAAATTAGTATATAGTGCGGGTAGTGGCAATACAGAGGATTTTTATGGATTAAGAAAAGATGATTCAAATGATGCAAATGAGATTCCGAAAAATATTGCTACGGTAAACTGGCTCATTGTTACAGATAAATTTGTTTATTACCAAAAAGATAGCTCAATATACAAATGTTCAAGAGTAAGTGGCAGGAATATCGTTATTGCTGAAGCTGTCTCAGATGGAGAAATACGATACCAAAAGGGAGTGTTACATTATATGGATGCATGGGGCAAAATGGCTAGATATGATGAAAATGATAAATGAAAGATTTCACATTTATCAAGGAGCCTTAGACAGCGTAAAAAGAGAGGTTATTGATGCTAAAGTAAAAGGAATTGACTTGTCCATCTAAATTTCATCTTTGACTTAGTCGACAATTATATAATGAATTTTGGGGCATCAATCAGAGAAGGTTGGTGCCTTTTTTGAAAAAATTGAAAATTTTTTTGGGTGAATGACTATCTTTTTTTGACAGTCAGTCGTTATACATATTAGAATGGAATAAACGTTTATACATTACCGAAAATGGGAAAGGAGGGCAACTTGAATGATTTTCTTTTAATCCTACAAATGAAACAGGGCAATGAGAAGGCTTTTGATAAATTTGTACGAAAATATTATGCAGAAATTTTGTTGTATTGTAGAAATCATTGTCTGGATCAGACAGAAGCAGAAGATCTGACACAGGAAACCTTCCTTCGATTTATAGAAAATATTGCATCTTATCAGCACATTGGAATCATAAGTGTTTTGATGGTGCCACTCATGTATCATGTTTATCATAAAACGGAGATTAAGTAGATGAAAAGGAAAAAGAGCTTTCTGAAAAAGATAACTCTGTTGTTCGTTCTTTTCTTGATTATTTATGTAGGACATACATTCGCAACTAATGATGCGGTCAGGCTACCGGAAAAGTTACAAGGTTTTGGTATTATAAAACAGAAAGAACATCCCATTGCAATTGATAAGTATGGATGGGAATTGATGTTGGTAAATCGGGATAATTATAATCTGATAATTCATCAGATGCAGTGCTACACCATGTATCTGTTGAATAAGCGGTTTCGCCCACATAAAATTTTACATCTGCGTTACCACCGGTGTTCAAGAAGCAATTTCTACCAGTAGCTAAAGGTTCTGGCCATTTAAGTATTGCCTCACCACTAGTAAGAAAAGGAGGATGGCGAGCAGGAGATTATTGATGGACAGCAGCGTATTACATCATTATTTCTTTTGCTGTGCGCTATCTATAGCCTTATGAGGGAATGCAGACAGAAAACAATCGGAACCTAGATGGTATTTGTTACTGTTACAAACAAAGCGGCTGTGATAAAATAGAAATCAGAAATGAGATTAGGAAGGAAGTTTATATGGATAAATTAAGAAAGGCAAATACATATATTGAAGAGAATCGTATATCGAGAGAGGAGTTACCGGTATTCCATGTTACACCACCTTGTGGATGGATGAATGATCCAAATGGTTTTTCTGCTTATCAGGGGAAGGTGCATTTGTTTTATCAGTTTCATCCATATAGCGAAATATGGGGACCAATGCACTGGGGACACTATGAAACAGAAGATTTTATCAAATGGACAGAATTACCGGTTGTACTTGCCCCTGACCAAACTTATGATGAAGCCGGGTGTTTTTCCGGATCAGGAATCGAGACAGAGAAAGGGCATCTTCTGGTTTACACAGGGGTAATGGAAAAAGAAATAAACAAGGAGAACGTTACGTATCAGAACCAGTGCCTTGCACTGGGGGACGGAAAAGAGTATAACAAGTTGGAACAAAATCCTGTAATAACGGGGGATATGTTGCCAGAACATTTTAGCAGAGAGCATTTCAGGGATCCAAAGATTTGGAAAGAGGAAGACGGATACTATATGGTAGTGGGGAATAAGACAGACAAAGGTGTTCCTCAGGTTGTGTTATTTCACTCAGAAGATGCGATAAAATGGAAGTATGTATCTGTTTTGGCAAGTGATAGAGATGGAATGCTCGGAACAATGTGGGAATGTCCGGATTTCTTTTGCTTAGATGGTGAAAATGTGCTAATTACATCGCCGCAGGATTTATGCGCAACGGAAGAATTTCATAATGGAAATAATTCTGTGTACTATATGGGAAAATATGATAAGAAACAGCATGTATTTCATTATGAAAATGTGTATTCGCTGGATGATGGTTTGGATTTCTATGCACCTCAGACTATGCTGGCGCCGGATGGAAGACGCATCATGATTGGATGGATGCAGTCATGGGATTCTAATATACGTCCTGCGGATCAGAAGTGGTCTTGTATGATGACAATACCAAGAGAATTACGGATCAAACATGGGAAAATTCTACAGTGTCCGGTTCGGGAAATAGAGAAGTATCATAGAAATGCGGTTTGCTATCAGGATAAGGAAATTAGCGGAAACTGTCAGCTGGAGGGCATTTGTGGTCGGGTACTCGATATGACGGTAGAGATTGTTCGTGGAGATTTTCGTCAGTTTACAATTTCTTTGGCTCGGAATGAACGATATCATACAGATTTCACCATATTAAAAGACAGTAACATGGTAGAAATTGACCGTACGTATTCAGGCATGGTTCATGATACGATTGCAATCAGAAAAGCAAAGATGAAAACGTCTACAGATAAATTGCAGCTTCGTTTCATATTAGATAAATACTCTGTAGAAATTTTCCTAAACGATGGACAACAGGTTCTCAGTTCTACCTTTTACACTCCAATAGAGGCGGACGGAATTCGTTTTGTGTGTGATGGTAAGGCAGTAGTTAATATTCAGAAATACGATATTGTAGTTGATTAGGGAGCTGATGCATTCGAACAGATGTTGATACAAGCTTTTCTTTTTATCGTAATCCCGGAGCAGACATGATGCTGTGCTGGGAGGAGATCCACGAGGATAAAGCAGCTGTTAAAGTGCGAATGGAGAATAGATATGAAACAGAACTATAAGTTTACTGTCAGCTATGACGGAAGCCGTTATCATGGATGGGAAAGTAAAAAGGATGTTGATACCATAGAGGGAAAGTTGGAATCCGTTTTTTCCAGAATGACGGGAGAGGCAGTGAAGATTAATGGTGCCGGGCGCACAGATGCCGGTGTCCATGCGCGCGGGATGGTTGCCAGTGGATGGTTGGATACAGAGCTGACACTCCATGAGATCAAGGCGTATGCCAATCATTATTTGCCGGATGATATCTGTATCTTAAAGGCAGAGGCTGCACCGGAACGGTTTCATGCACGCTATAATGCGACCGGAAAGATCTATCAGTATACCTGTTATATAGGAGAAGAGAAGCCGATATTTGACCGGCCGTATACATGGGTTCTTCCGGAATGGGTGACACGGGAAAGCAGCCGGCCGGATCTGGAAGCTATGCGGGAAGCGGCTTCTGCATTGACCGGAACGCATGATTTTAAAAGCTTTTGCGGAAATAGTAAGATCAAGAAGTCTACGGTGCGGACAATATATGATATACGGATACAGGAGAAAGATGGCTATCTGACCATGACCTTTAGCGGAAACGGATTCCTGCAGAATATGGTTCGAATCTTAACCGGAACACTTCTGGAAGTCGGATATGGGAGGATAGCAAGTGATGCTATGGAGGACATTCTGTCTGCACGAGACAGACAGAAAGCCGGGCCAACAGCACCGCCACATGGTCTGACCTTGATGGAGGTACAGTATGCAGAGTAGAACGCCACTGTTTTTAACATTTTTGGCGGAAGATGTTAAAAATCCTTGGTAGCAGCGAGAACCACCGTCTACTATAATAATTGTAAAAAATAGTAGCAAAGGTGGTAAAAATATGAGAAAATACTATTTGGATAATATTCGCTGGGGAACCATTCTTTTAGTGGTACTATATCATGTCATTTACATGTTTAACCATGTGGCAACGGCCGGAGTAATAGGACCGGTGACGAAGGTGCATGGACAGGATGTGATTCAGTATCTGTTATACCCTTGGTTTATGGTGATTCTGTTTATTATCAGTGGAATGTGTTCCCGTTATTATCTGGAGCGGCACAGTGACGGGGAATATTTTCGGGCACGCACCCGGAAACTTCTGGTACCGTCTACGATCGGACTGTTTGTAATGGGCTGGATACAGGGCTATCTGAACATGGCAATCAGTGGTGCCTTTGACACGATACCGGATACAGTGCCGGTTTTTATTTTATATCCGATCATGGTAGTATCCGGAACGGGTGTACTCTGGACGATTCAGGTGCTGTGGATCTGTTCCCTGGTACTGCTGTTGATTCGTAAGCTTGAAAAAGGACGTTTGTTAAAGCTGGGAGAACGGACTCCGATCTGGATCGTTTTGATGCTGGGAATCGCTGTATGGGGCTCCGCGCAGATTCTGAACACGCCGGTGATTGCGGTTTATCGGTTTGGCATTTATATCTTCAGCTTTTTACTGGGATACTATGTCTTTTCCCATGAAAGAGTGACAGATCAGTTGGCACGTTATAGCATACCATTGATGATCGTGGCAGTTTTGCTGGGAGGATTTTACACATATCGTTATTATGGCATGAATTATGCAGTAGAGCCCTATGTGAACTGCCCACTGGCAATCGCCTATGCCTGGGTTGCATGTCTGGCGATTCTCGGCTGTATGAGGCGCTGGGGAAACCGGACGGGGAGGTTCGCAGTATTTATGACGAAGCGAAGCTTTGGCCTATATGTGTTTCATTATCTGGCACTGTCTGCGACAGCCTATGTACTCACCCGTTATACACAGATAACCGGAGGCTGGTTATATATAGTGACAGCCGTCGCAGCCTACGGAGGCGGTTTGGCACTGAATGAGCTGCTCTCACGCATCCCGATTGTCCGTTGGTGTGTGCTGGGAATTAAGAAGGAGGAAAAGCGTGTTTCAAGATAATATGATCGCATTGCGGAAAATGCATAATTTGTCTCAGGAGGAACTGGCAGAACGCCTGCGTGTGAGTCGCCAGACCATATCGAAGTACGAGACCGGAGAGTCTCTTCCCGATATTGACAAGTGTAAGCTGCTTGCGGAGATCTTTGATGTTTCACTGGATGATCTGGTGAATTATGATAAAGAAGTGACCGGTCTGGGAGTACCGCCGAAGGGAAAGCACATGTTTGGTATGGTGAAGGTAGGCGACAAGGGCCAGATTGTGATACCGGCTAAGGCCAGAAAGGTATTTCAGATCGAACCGGGTGATAATCTGATCGTTCTCGGAGATGAGAGTCAGGGACTGGCATTGATCAACGAACGGGAATTTATGAAGATGGTACGGCAGTTCCGAAACGCATAAAATACGAAAATAACAGGTATATTTTTACCGGAATCCGAAAATCCTATATTCAAATATAGGAGGATACAAATATGCAGTGGAAAGTTGTAACGGACTCCGGATGCGATATACCGGAGAAGATACGAAACCGGACGGAGGTTCCATATGAGAGCGTGGCATTTTCGATTACAGAAGAGAAAACGAGCTGCCCCTCTCCGGCAGCATGGCTGGCAGCCTACGCAGGTGCAGAGCAGGTGATCGTGGTAACGATGTCCGGAGCCTTGTCCGGGAGCTGTCGGAGTGCGGCGGTTGCCAGAGAAATCTATCTGGAACAGCATCCGGAGTGCTGTCTGTATGTGTTGGATTCTAGAATGGCGGGACCGGGGATCGGACTGCTGGTATATGGGATACTGGAGGATATTCATCAGGGAAAGACCTATGAGCAGGTTGTGGCAGCTGCCCGCTTGCGGCGAAAGAATATTCAGATGATCTTTGCATTATCCAGCTTTGAGAATCTGGTAAGAGCAGGACGGATCCATCGCCTAATGGGATATGCGGCTGATCGGTTGGGACTGACGGTGATCGGTACCGGAAACCGGGAGGGGCGAATCGAACTCATACACAGGGTGCGGGGAGCAAAAAGAGTGTATGGACAGATTGTTCATGATATGGAGAAGCGGCAGTTTACAGGCGGCGACGTGTGGATCAGCCACTGCTATAACCGGAGAGGTGCAGCACTTCTGGCACATAGTATTCAGGAGAAATGGCCGGAGGCAAAGGTTATTGTACGACAGACAGGTGAGATCTGCAGCTATTATGCAGAAAAGGGTGGATTGATCGTAGCATTTTCCTGTGATATCTGATACGATGATGAAGGCACTGTGAATCGAGTGGAAGATCGGACGATTTGCAGATGATACTATAGATATAAAGGGAAAACGAGTCGGTCGGGGAAACAGAAGATGGAACATAGATTGAAAAGAATAGGAAAATTCTGGAAGCAGGAAACAGTCTTGTCGATTGCAATCATAATGGCGGTCATATCAATGGTTTTAGTGCCTCCGGATCAGGAATATGTATCTTATATAGATGTTCGGACACTCAGCATTTTGTTTTGTCTGATGGCAATCGTAGCCGGGCTGAGAGGAATCGGGGTGTTTGATCATATCGCACAGACGCTTTTGAACCGGGTAAAGGGAATAACGGGAATCATCCTGATTCTGGTCGGTTTATGCTTCTTTTTATCGATGCTGATTACCAATGATGTGGCGTTGATTACCTTTGTTCCGTTAACGATCATTCTTATGAAGCGTTTTCAACCGGAAGTCAGACAGAAATGGCTGTTAAAGGTCGTAGTGATGCAGACCATAGCGGCAAATCTGGGAAGCATGCTGACACCAATCGGGAATCCACAGAACCTGTATCTGTATGGAAAGGCTGGGATCTCCATTGGTGCTTTTATAATGATAATGTTACCTTACACACTGGTGGCACTGGGACTGTTGATTCTGTGGATTGTTCTGGCGTCATGGAAGAATCGGGGGGAGAAAAAACGAATCGGAGGAGACGGGGTTGCAGAATTTAAGTTCTCAGATCAGAGATGGCTTGAGTATCTCCTGGTGTATGGCCTGTTTTTTATTCTTAGCCTGCTGTCAGTTGCGCATCTGCTGCCATATTGGATTCCGTTAGTGCTGGTATTTTTATACTCGATTATACGGAATCGTCCGGTACTGCGACAGGTAGACTATTCTTTACTTGGAACCTTTGTGGCGCTTTTTATCTTTATTGGGAATCTCGGACGAATCCCGGCGTTTCATACAGCACTGCAGGCGATGGTGACCGGTAGGGAACTGCTTACGGCGGTGGCAGCCAGTCAGGTAATGAGTAATGTTCCGGCTGCGATTTTGCTGTCAGGGTTTACGGATGATATTCCGGCACTGATCGTAGGAACAAACTTGGGAGGTCTGGGAACCTTGATCGCATCGATGGCCAGTCTGATCAGCTTTAAGTATGTGGCAAAGGAAGACCGAGGGCTTCGCGGACGCTATTTTCTGGAGTTTACAGTAGCAAATATTGTATTTCTGGCGATTTTATTGGTGATCGTTTAAAATTACGCCCATTCACCTATTGACATGGTAGGTGAATGGGTATATTCTTTCTGTAGCTTATGATAGCAAGGAGGTAGGAAACGTGGTTATTTCATCAAAGGGGCGATATGCATTACGGGTAATGGTGTATCTGGCAGTGCATCATGACGGAAGTTTTATTCCGTTGAAGGAGATATCCCAGGAAGAAGCCTTATCTCAGAAGTATCTGGAGAGTATTACGCGGCTGCTTTCAAAGAACCACCTCATAGAGGCAGCCAGTGGTCATGGCGGCGGATATCGTCTGACCAGAGAGCCGAAGGACTATAACGTGGGTGAAATTCTAAAGCTTACGGAGGGAACATTGGCTCCGGTGGCGTGTTTAAAGGATGATTCCATTCCATGTGACCGGTCTGAGCTATGCTATACACTCCCGATCTGGCAGGGCCTGGCAGATCTTATCAATGACTACTTTGATAATATGACGCTGGAGGATGTGGCCAAAGGGGCAGTGAGCAAACAGAAAGCCTGATGGAGAAGAACGAATTTACAGGATAGAAAAGATACAAGTAAGAAGGAGGCAGGACTATGTCAGACAAGCAGTTATTAGATGTAAAGGACTTATATGTAGATGTGGAAGAGAAGTCGATTCTGCATGGAGTAAACCTATCGATCGGAGAAGGAGAAACGCATGTATTAATGGGACCTAACGGTACCGGAAAGTCAACACTGGGATATGCACTGATGGGAAATCCGAAGTATCATATTCAGAATGGTGAGATCTGGTTTCAGGGTAAGAATATAACAGAGGAACCGGTAAATGAACGGGCAAAGGCAGGAATTTTCCTGTCCTTCCAGAATCCGCTGGAGGTTCCGGGGGTTACCCTAAGTTCTTTTATACGGAATGCACTGGAGCAAAAGACCGGAAAGCGTGTAAAGCTCTGGGATTATAAGAAGGAGCTGGAGAAGACAATGGAGCTTCTGCAGATGGATCCGTCTTATGCGGAACGAGATTTAAATGTTGGATTTTCCGGTGGTGAGAAGAAGAAGGCAGAGATCCTTCAGCTGCTTATGCTGAAGCCGGCACTGGCGATCTTAGATGAGACGGATTCCGGTCTGGATGTCGATGCGGTGCGTACGGTATCTGCCGGTATCGAAGCCTATCAGAAGACCTGCAAGGGCAGTCTGTTGATTATTACACACAGTACCAAGATTCTGGAGTCTTTATCGGTAGACTATACGCATGTTATGGTTGAGGGTAAGATTATTCAGACCGGTGATGCTTCTTTGGTCGATGTGATCAATGAAGAAGGTTTCGGAAAGTACGAGACAGAATAAGTTGCGAAAGGAGTGTCCAATCGATATGAAAGAAAAAACATATGTCGAGGATATTGATCGAAATATATATGACTTCAAGGACGAGGAAAAGGACGCCTATAAGATAAAGGCCGGACTGACACCTGAGATCGTAGAACAGCTGTCAAAGGAAAAGCATGATCCTGCATGGATGCAGACCTTTCGTTTGGAATCGCTGCAGATCTACAACAATATGCCGATCCCGGACTGGGGACCGTCCATTGAAGGTCTGAATATGGACAACATCGTTACCTATGTACGTCCAAATACAAAGATGAAGGCGAAGTGGTCCGATATACCGGAGGATATCAAGAATACTTTTGAACGGTTGGGTATCCCGCAGGCAGAGCGGAAGTCTCTGGCAGGAGTCGGTGCACAGTATGATTCCGAGCTGGTATATCACAATGTACGTGCAGAGGTTGCGGAAAAAGGCGTTGTATATACAGATATGGAGAGCGCCTTAAACGGTGAATATGCGGATATGGTAAAGAAGCATTTCATGAAGCTGGTCCGCCCGAATGATCATAAGTTTGCGGCCCTTCATGGAGCAGTATGGTCCGGTGGCTCCTTTGTATATGTTCCGCCGGGTGTATCGGTAGAAATACCGCTTCAGTCCTACTTCCGTCTGAATGCACCGGGAGCCGGACAGTTTGAGCATACGTTGATTATCGTAGATGAGGGTGCAGACCTTCATTTCATAGAGGGTTGTTCTGCACCGAAGTATAATGTGGCGAATCTTCATGCGGGCTGTGTGGAGCTGTATGTAGGAAAGAATGCGAAGCTGCGGTATTCTACGATAGAGAACTGGTCAAAGAATATGTATAACCTGAATACAAAGCGGGCAACGGTAGCGGAAGGCGGAACGATCGAATGGGTATCCGGTTCCTTCGGCTCACATGTATCGTATCTGTATCCGATGAGTATCCTAAAGGGCAGAGGCGCGAAAATGGAATTTACCGGTGTTACGTTTGCAGGAAAGGGACAGAATCTGGATACCGGAGCTAAGGTGGTTCATGCAGCACCGGATACCAGCTCTTATATGAATACCAGATCCATCTCAAAGGATGGAGGTATCAGTACCTTCCGTTCCTCTGTTGTAGTGACGAAGGAGGCGGAACAGGCAAAGTCAGCTGTTTCCTGTCAGTCATTAATGCTGGATTCAATCTCTCGTTCGGATACGATACCGGCGATGGATATCCGGACCCGCAAAGCGAATGTCGGACATGAGGCACAGATCGGAAGTATCAGCGATGATGCTGTTTTCTATCTGATGAGCCGGGGTATGAGTGAAGAGGATGCCAGAGCCTGCATCGTAAGTGGATTTGCTGATAATGTATCAAAGGAACTGCCGTTAGAGTATGCCATCGAGATGAATAATCTGATTCGTCTGGAGATGAAGGGCAGTATAGGATAAGGAGGTGCCAACTATGGAACAAAGAGATGAAATAATGATAAATGCGCTTCCATCAAAGACCTGGCACTGGCTGCGTATGAATGAGACTGCACTTTCGTGGAAGCCGGATCTGGCACTGTGTCAGACTATGATCGAGGGCGGAAAGCCAACGGAGATTTTAAAGGAAACCGCACAGAAGATAGAGACAGGAGCCGGAAGCGGTGCCGATCCTCTGTTTCGGGAGTCGGAAGAAGAAGGCTATGGAATTCTGGCGGATCAGACAAACCTTGGTGAAACCGTACGTGTTATCATCGGAAACCGGGAAGAAGGATCCGAGGGATCCCTATATATTCAGGCAGAGAAACATGCAGATATCACAGTTGTAGAGACATTTCCGGCAGGAGAAATGCCGGCAAAGCGGCTGGCATACCGGACAAGAGTCCATGCGGAAGCAGAAAGCCGGGTACGCCTGGTACAGGTATTCATGCAGGGAGAAGGAACAGAGCTGTTAAATGATATCGGCTGTGTCTGTGAGCAGGATGCACACTTCGAGATTCTGCAGATGGTGATCGGCCGAGGGGATCTCTATAATGGAATCCGGACGGATCTGAAGGGAGATGGATCGGATGTCCAGATCGCAATCGGTTATCTGGGTCAGAAGAAACAGCTTTTGGATATGAATCTGGTTGTAAACCATCTGGGGAAGAAGACCAATAGCTTTATTCAGGTAGACGGTACCTTGAAGGATGTTGCACAGAAGATATTCCGCGGCACGATTGATTTCAAGAATGGTTCTTCCGAATCGAAGGGTGCAGAGACGGAAAATGTACTGCTTCTGGGGGATGATGTTGTAAACAAAACGATTCCGGTTATCCTGTGTGCCGAGGAGGATGTAGAAGGCTCACATGGGGCAACGATCGGAGAACTGGATGAAGATACCTTGTTTTACTTTGCATCTCGCGGCATTTGTGCAGAGGTAGCGGAGGAGATCATGACAAAAGGAAAGATGGAAGTTCTTTATCGGAAGATTCAGGATGCAGCAACAGAAACATTAGTGGAACAGCAGTTAGCGGAGGTAATGGAATATGACAGAGCATGATTACAGACAGGACTTTCCGCTGCTTCAGCAGAATCAAACCATTTATATCGATAATGCAGCAACTGCGCAGAAGCCACGGAGTGTGATTGAGGCAGAAAGCCGCTTCTATGAAGAAAGCAATGCGAATCCGTTACGAGGCTTCTATCCCTTGAGTCTGCGTGCAACGGAAATATATGAAAATGCAAGAAAAATCGTACAGAACTTTATACAGGCAGATTCCGAAAAGGAGATCATATTCACCCGGAATACGACAGAGAGTCTGAATCTGGTGGCCTATAGCTATGCCTTGAATCATTTGCATCCGGGCGATGAGATTGCGGTAACGATCATGGAGCATCATAGCAACCTGCTTCCATGGCAGATGGCAGCACACGTGACCGGAGCAACTCTGCGGTATCTGGAGTGTGAGCCGGACGGAACTCTGACCGAACAGACACTGGAGGAAGGAATTAATGAGAAAACAAAGCTGTTGGCAGTCGGACATGTATCGAATGTCCTGGGATGTGTAAATCCGGTTCGAAAGATGGCGGACCGGGCACATTCTTTTGGAGCAGTGGTAGTAGTAGATGCTGCACAGAGTGCTCCGCATAGGAAGATATGTGTAACAGAACTGGGAGCGGACTTTCTGGCATTTTCCGGACATAAGCTGATGGCACCGATGGGAATCGGTGTCCTGTATGGCAGAGAAGAACTGCTTGAAGAGATGCCGCCATTCCTGACGGGCGGAGAGATGATCCAGTCTGTAACCAGAGAAGGTGCTACCTATGCAGAGCTTCCGCATAAGTTCGAAGCGGGAACCGTAAATGCAGCGGGAGCGGCAGGCCTGGCAGCGGCTATTCAGTATATAGAGACGATCGGGTTTGAAACGATAGAAGCAAAGGAACTTGCATTAACCGGGCGGGCGATGGAAGGACTGTCAAAGCTTCCGCACGTGCATATCATAGGTTCCGAACGCCCGGAGAATCATACCGGGATCGTAGCGTTTACCATCGATCAGGTACATCCGCATGATGTCAGTGAGATTCTGGCAGCAGATGGAATCGATGTTCGGGCAGGCCATCACTGTGCACAGCCATTGCTTACGTATCTGAAGGTATATAATACAACGCGTGCCAGCTTTATGTTTTATAATACAGAGGAAGAGGTAGACGCATTCGTCAGAAGCGTGGCAGATGTAAGGAGAAAAATGGGATATGGAGAATAGAAGTTTTTACAATGAAATTCTGACAGAACATAACATACGGCCGGAATATAAGCATGATCTTCCGGATGCCAATATTGTGCTGGAGGGTGTGAATCCAAACTGCGGAGATGATATCTGGCTGAAGCTGAAGGTAGAAGACGGTGTCATACAGGATGGTGCTTTTATCGGAGACGGCTGTGCAATCTCACAGGCATCTGCTGATATTATGCTGGGGATGATCATTGGCAAAAAAGAAGAAGAGGCAAAGCGTCTGGGAGAACTCTTTCTGAAGATGATTCAGGGCGATGCGACCGAGGATGAGATCGGGGAACTGGAAGAGGCATCTGCACTGAAAGATATTTCACATATGCCGGCCAGAGTAAAGTGTGCAGTGCTGGGATGGCATACACTGGATGAGGCATTGAAGAAGCACCAATAATTTGTTCGTGACATATATTAGAGTATACCTTGAAGAATAGGAAGGGTTTCAATATATGGCACGATTTACAAATCAGGCGCAGTTACGCTACGGAGATTCCATTACGAATTCCAATATAGCGGTTGGTGAGATTTTGGAGGTGCTGTCAGCAGCAAAGACGGCAGTTCGGTCCGGTTACCGGCAAAATGATATAATAACCTATGTGGTCAGTATGGTGAATTCCGGAGCAATCGCGATCACCGGGCTTACGGTTACCGATAACCTGGGTGCATATGCATTTGATACAGCAACCTTGGTTCCGCTTACCTATGTAGCAGACAGTATCAAGTACTATGTCAATGGGGTTCTTCAGCCAACACCAACGGTGACAGCGGGAGCTTCTCTGGTAATCAGCGGAATTAGCATCCCGGCGGGCGGTGATGCGATTCTGGTATATGAGACGGAAACAAATGCATATACGCCATTGGAAGCGGCGGCAACCGTTACCAATACAGCGACAATAACAGGAGGCGGAATCACCCCGGTTACGATAGAAGAAACCGTTACTGCGGTCAGTGCACCGTTGTTGACGATCAATAAGGCTGTTAGCCCGGTTCCGGTAACGGAAAATGGCAGACTGACCTATACGTTTACGATACAGAACTTCGGAAGCCAGCCAGTAACGGCAGATACGGGAGCCGTTATTACCGATACCTTTGATCCGATTCTTTCCGATCTGGCAGTTACCTTCAATGACACAGCATGGGTAGAAACAACGAACTATACCTACGATGCGACAACCGGAGACTTCGCTACGGTGGCCGGGCAGATCACAGTTCCGGCAGCAACCTATGCACAGAATCCAACAACAGGAACCTGGGCAGTGACACCGGGTGTCAGCACACTGATTGTCACCGGAACGGTATAAACGATAAAAAGCAATAGAAAATAAGAGAAAAAGACCTTCCGAATAGAATCGGAAGGCCTTTTCTTATACCGGCACGTTAGGACGGCTGAATGCGTGCAGACTATGCTTCTGCATCAAAGATGCTCTTGATCAGTTCCTTGCGAACAGAGTCATAATGTGATCCGACGATACCGAAGTCCTTTTCTTTGTAGGTCCAGACCGCACGACCGATACCATACTTTGTAAATACAGAGTTGATATCATGGAACCAGCGAACGGTATCCTCCGGTGGAGCCTGGTCAATAACACCGTATTCCCCACAGTACAGAGGTACATTTAATCGCTCAGCGGCCTCGATTCCATCCCGGAACATCTTTTCAAAGAAGTCAGGTCCCAGAGTTGTCAGATGCAGGCTTTCATCTGCCAATGCACCGACCATAGTTCCTGCCATCGTCTTGCTAAGGCGCATATATTCGTCAAGCTCTCCCGGATAACCGATATGGAAGTCAATCGGCATATCCTTTACCCACTGAGCAGTCTGATGGGTAAACAGCAGGGGCTCATAGCAGTGGAAGTTATATACGATATTTTCATCTGCAGGTGGCAGTAGTTTTTTAATAGAGGTAACGGCGTTATAGCTGACACCGCCGTACAGGATCTTGGCTGTCGGAGCCGCCTTACGAATCACAGCGATCCCCTTCAGAGCCAGTTCGTTCCATTCGTCTACGACATCGCATGGAACCACTTCATTTAACAGTTCAAACATCATCATATCTGCATTTTTGGCATAGCGTTCAATGATTTTTTCCCAGGTAGCCAGAAACCGCTTCTGTAGCGTCTCGCTGTAGAAGAAGTCCTTTGAGTACTCCGGATCATCGAAGATATAACCATAGGTTTTATGAAGATCCAGAACCAGATTCAGATGATACTTCCGACACCAGTAGACACAGGTATCGATATAGGAAAATCCCTCTTCCTTTGTCCGGCCGTCTTCATATTCGATATTTTCATAGTCCAGAGGCAGACGGATATGATCGGCACCCCAGGATGCGATTCTTGCGATGTCCTCCTCCTGAATAAAGGTATCGAGATGCTCTTTCTCCAGAGATCCCTGTGATAACCAACCACCCAGATTGATGCCTCTTTGATATCCTTTTACCGTTCTCATTGCATAACCCTCCTTAATATCCTTATAAATCTTGTCAATACCTTTGATATGATTACTGTATCACAGTTTTTGAATGATGAGTAGCAATATATTGCTTGTTATAGTATAATATTGTGATATAGTGGAAATAGTAGAGAGATGACAATTTTACTTTGGGAATGGATGGAAGGAGGAATATACTTGCAGGATCAGGGAAATCGGGAACTGGTTGTTCAACGGTTCATGCAAAGTGAAGAAGGGATACAGCATCCGACGTATGATTCGGAACTACAGTTTTATGAAATGGTGAGTGACGGAAGAGTGCAGGAGCTTCAGAAAATCACGACCTACGGCGATGTCGATATGGAGTCTAGGGGAACGCTGTCCTCTCATGCATTACGGAATTTAAGATATCATATCATTGTAACAGTCGTGATGATATCCCGATTTTGTATCGAGAAAGGGATGGATGAGCGGGACAGCTATGGACTGAGTGATTACTATATCCGGCGGCTTGATGAAACGGAAACAGCAGCAGAACTGAAACGGCTGCATCGGGAGTTGATTTTTGATTATGCAGAACGTATGCGGAAGCTCTCTGTAAATGAAAATTATTCGATACACTGTGTACGGACGATGGATTATGTGCAGAATCATTTGCATGAGACGATCCGATTGTCGGATATAGCAAACTATGTGAATCTGGAACGAACCTATCTGTGCCGGCTGTTCCGCAGAGAGACCGGATGGGGTCTGAATGACTACATTCGGCGTGAGCGTGTAAAGGTAGCAAAGAATATGCTGGAGTACTCCGAGTATACCTGTACGGAGATCGCTGAGTATCTGGCATTTTCCTCCGATAGTTACTTTGGAAAGGTTTTCCGAAATGAAGTTGGGATGACACCCAGTGAGTATCGGCGTGCCTGCTATCGGAAGCACTGGGTAAAGAAGTAGGCATCTTATCTGCATCTTAACCTTAGAATATGCTATAGTAGCAATGGGAGTATGTAATGAAAGGATGTTGGGAACGAATGAAGAAGATATGGAAAAATATTGGGCTGATGGTAGGAATTTTAATACTTACCTTTGGAATCGGTTTGTTCTTAAATGATGCGTTGCAGGGAAATGCACTGATACCAAGTGTATTTGTGCTGGGGGTTTTCCTGATTTCTGTATTTACGGACGGATTTGTATATGGTATTATAGCAGCCATCGTCAGTATGCTGGCAGTAAACTATGCATTTACCTTTCCATATTTTCGAATCAACTTCACGATCCCGGAGAATCTGGTATCCGGTGTGATTATGATAGCGATTACACTGATCACCTGCTTTTTAACCAGTCAGTTAAAACGACAGGAGCAGCTTCGCCTGGAGAGTGAACGGGAAAAAATGCGTGCAAATCTGTTGCGGGCAGTATCGCATGATCTGCGGACACCATTGACAACCATCTATGGCTCCAGCTCTGCGATGCTGGATCAAAATCATGAATTCACCGAGGCACAGAAGAGAAAGATGCTGTTGGGCATTCAGCAGGATGCCCAATGGCTTCATCGCATGGTTGAAAATCTATTGTCTATCACTCGGTTAGATGATGAAAATGTGAAGATTATTAAGACGGAAACGGCACTGGATGAACTGATTGACTCTGTGCTGGTGAAGTTTCATAAGCGATATCAGGAGCAGGAGATTGAAGTCGAGATTCCGGATGAACTGGTCATGATTCCGATGGATGCGATATTGATCGAGCAGGTCATCATTAATCTTCTGGAAAACGCAGTACAGCATGCAGAGGGGATGAACAAGATATGGCTGCGGGTATTTATAATCTCGGATAAAGCGATTTTTGAAGTGCGGGATAATGGAAACGGAATTCCGAAGGAGCAGCTGCGGACGATATTCAGTGAAGGAATCGGGCTGTCAGTATGTGCCACCATCATCAAGGCACATGGTGGGGATATTACAGCGGAAAATGCAAAGGACAGAGGAGCGATATTCCGCTTTACGTTAGATATAGAGGAGTTGGGACAAGAAGATGAATCGGTATAAGATATTAGTAATAGAGGATGAGGTGCATATCAATAATCTGTTAAAAACTCTGATGGAGGCGAACGGTTATCAGGCTATTTCAGGTTATTCCTGTGAGGAGGGGAGGATGCTGTATAGCTCTTATCGACCGGATCTGGTGATTTTGGATCTGGGACTTCCGGATAAGGATGGAATTACATTTCTTGCTATGCTGCGGAAGGAGTCGGGAATACCGGTTATTGTACTGTCGGCCCGGTCGGATGAACGGGATAAGGTTGAGGCACTGAATCTGGGGGCAAATGATTATGTGACGAAGCCGTTTGGGTCTGCGGAGCTGGTGGCGAGAGTACGGTCTGCACTCCGCACGAATTCTCACCGGTCTGAGGATGGAAAGGTACCGGGAGGAAACTTTCATTCCGGAAATCTGCGAATCGACTATGATGCCCGGCAGGTATGGATCGGAGAGGCGGAGGTTCGACTTACACAGACAGAGTATAATATCGTAGCTCTGCTTTCGGAACATGCGGGAAAGATGTTGACGTATAGCTTCATTATCCGGGAAATCTGGGGGTATAATGATGCGGGAAGCACAAAGAAGCTTCAGGTAAATATGGCAAATATCCGAAAAAAGCTGGGAGCACAGCCGGGGAAAAAGAACTATATTATCAATGAATTAGGTGTTGGATATCGTATGAGTGAGGGAGAATAAAAGGAGTTAATATAAGTATGAAGCAGGGAGTACTTCGACTGATTCAGGGTGTATTGATCGGTGTAGGGGCAGTTCTGCCGGGGATATCAGGGGGTGTCCTGTGTGTGGTGTTTGGAATTTACCGACCGATCATGGAGCTTTTGTCACATCCGAGAAGGGCATGCAAGGAGTATGCCGCACTGCTGGTACCGACGGTGCTGGGGATTGGATCCGGATTCTTAGGAATATCCAGATTGTTGGGTATTTTGCTGAATCGCTATCCGGATCCGTCGGTCTGTTTGTTTGTGGGATTGATTACAGGGATGCTTCCGGCACTTTTTCGGGAAGCGGGAGAAAAAGGAAGAAATCGCAGTTCTGCCTTTTCGCTGGGCATTTGTTTTATAGTTGTTGGAGGTTTGCTTTTGGGTCTGAACCGGGTTCAGATATCGATTACGCCGAATATTGGATGGAATCTGTTCTGTGGATTTTGCGTAGCATTGAGTGTTATTGCACCCGGACTGAGTTTTTCTACACTGCTTATGCCACTTGGCTTATATACATCATTTTTAGAGGGAATCGGACAGTTCAATCTGCAGGTGATACTTCCGGCAGGAATCGGAGCCGTACTGACAGTGCTTCTGCTGGCAAAGCTGGTTACGAGACTGATGGAACAACACTATTCTGTGATTTATCATGGAATCATAGGGATTGTAATGGCAGCAACCATTGCAATCATCCCGTTTCAGGGTATTACAGAGAGTTTTCATGCGTTTATCACGAATATCTGCTGGCTGTTGATTGGTATCGTATCAGCGTTACTTTTGGATCGGTTTAATCGACGGATAGAAACGCCGGAGCTATAATTGATTCGAAATTTTTAAGAAATGCTTCACAGGATGAACACAACCCGGACGTATACTATGTGTAGAATCATATAAAAGGGGACTGGGGCATTCTCTTTATGTAAAAAAGGAAGATCAACTATATCATGACATCCAATATCGAATCAAAACCAAGGAAAGTCTGGAGAAGAAGCTGATAAAACGGGGATTAGAGCCTACGGTCAGTAATGCAAAGGACTGCTTACGTGACATTGCCGGTATACGGATCATCTGTTATTTTCTGGAGGATATCTATACACTGGTGGATCTGTTGACGAAGCAGTCGGATCTGATCTTTGTCCGGGAGAAGGATTATATTAAGAATCCAAAGGAAAATGGATACCGCAGCTATCATCTGGTAGTAGGAGTGCCGGTATACTGCTCGGATGCAACAGAAATCTTTCCGGTGGAGGTACAGATTCGAACGATTGAGATGGATCTGTGGGCCAGCATGGAGCATCGGATTCTTTATAAGGGAAAGAAACCGATCGATCGTGACAAGATCCGGCAGGAACTGTTAGACTGTAGTCAGACACTGCGGGGGTTGGAGGACTATTTTGAGGACTACCGGTAAAACGGGTAGAGAAGAATATGTCTGAAAATGAATGGAAGTAAGGAATGGTAACATAAGATGATACGGGAGAGAAATCTGACGACTGGAAATATCACGAAGGGTCTGTGGCTGTTTGCCTTGCCATTGATGCTTGGTAATGTGATGCAGCAGCTTTACAATCTGGTGGATACCTGGGTAGTGGGTCGCTACGTGGGAAGCAATGCTCTGGCAGCCGTGGGTTCCTCTTATACGCTTATGACATTTTTGACCTCCATCATTATCGGTCTTTGTCTGGGCAGCAGTGCCTTTCTTTCTATGGCGTATGGAAGAAGGGATAGCAAGACGATACGAAACGGAATCTATGTATCCTTTGTCTGTATTGGAAGCTTAACTGTGCTTTTAATGGTTCTCTTTTATCTTTTTCTAAATCCAATCATTCGGCTGATGCGGGTACCGGTCGAAACGGTACAGGATATGCATACCTATCTTTGGTATGTGTTTTGGGGATTTTTTGCCACGTTTTTATACAATTATTATGCAAATGTTCTCCGGGGAATCGGGAATTCGTTTATCCCGCTTGTATTTCTCGGCGTTTCTGTGGTGCTGAATATTGGTTTGGATCTTTATCTGGTACTGGGGTGCTCGATGGGAATCCGGGGGGCGGCAGTGGCTACGGTGATTGCTCAGACGGTATCGGGCATCGGAGTCTGGCTTTATACGCTCATTGCCTGTCCGGAGCTTCGAATCCATCGGGAGGATATGGTATGGAATCGAAAGAATCTGAAAATTATATTGGAGCTTTCGGGATTTACCTGTCTGCAGCAGTCGGTTATGAACTTTGGTATTCTTATGGTGCAGGGTCTGGTGAATAGCTTTGGAGCATCCGTAATGGCAGCATTTGCTGTGGCAGTGAAGATTGATACCATTGCCTATATGCCGGTGCAGGACTTTGGAAATGCATTTTCTGTTTTTGTGGCTCAGAACTTTGGTGCCGGGAAAAAGGATCGGATACAGAAGGGAGTCCGGGCAGCAGGCGTGAGTGTAGTTCTGTTCTGTGTCGCCGTTAGTGCGATTGTATGTTTTCTGGCAAATCAACTGATGGGGATCTTTGTAGAGGCAGAGAATCCGGAGATCATCGGGATTGGTGCACAGTATCTTCGCATTGAGGGAGCCTGCTATATCGGTATCGGTATTCTGTTCCTGCTATATGGATACTATCGGGCAATCAACCGACCGTTGATGTCGGTGGTGCTGACTGTGATTTCTTTGGGAACGAGAGTCGTTCTGGCATATGTTTTATCCGGGATAACAACGATCGGGGTGATAGGCATCTGGGTAGCAATACCGCTTGGCTGGCTGCTGGCAGATATAACCGGAGTGGTATGCGGGAAAAGGATGAAATGAAAGGGATGAACTTTTTTTCATATAGACAAAATATCTGTTATTTAGAAGTCAATGTATCTTCCAGTGTAGATGTAAAACACTTCGGCTAATTTCAGCGCAGGCACGCTGCAACTTTCTATTCGTCACATGCGCTTGTTTGCTCATGCTCTGGGTGCAACTCGCCCTTGCGGGCTCAAACATGCACCCGC
>Ga0129313_1000921_pt1 | contig 21207 bp, 17 predicted proteins | sample O1105metagenome_FD_94436 | JGI IMG/M metagenome (GOLD analysis project Ga0129313, IMG submission 94436) | Orangutan group fecal microbial communities from fecal samples from Wisconsin, USA - O1105 metagenome | ecosystem: Host-associated > Mammals > Digestive system > Large intestine > Fecal...
AGCCCTGCTGCCGCTCATGCCATTCTGTCCGGTATAAGCCCTGCTGCCGCTCATGCCATTCTGTCCGGTATAAGCCCTGCTGCCGCTCATGCCATTCTGTCCGGTATAATTTCTACTACCGGTACTGTTTGCCTGATAGCTTCTGTTCATGGACACCTGTCCGGTGCTGTATGAATTTCCTGTTACAGATGTGGTGTCTGAAGCCCCGCCGCCCCTGCTGCGTCCATAATCTAAAGCAGCATTAGGATTATATGTGACATGCTTGAGCATCTCTCTTCTTACATCATCGCAATTCTGAAATCTGTCCTCTATCTTAGGTGCCATCATCTTCATAACGATCCGGTCAAGAAACAATGGGACCTCCGGATTATACCTGGAAGGAACCTGCATTTCATCTTCCATTATCCTGTCTATCGCCTGATCGGGTGTTCTGCCTGTAAGAAGCTTGTATACTGTGGCCCCAAGAGCATATACATCTGTCCATGGACCCTGACGGCTTTTCTTACGAAACTGCTCCGGTGGCGCATAATTAGGCTTTAAAACAATTGATAATGTTTTCTCCTCGTTACCATAGCTTTCTCTGGCGGCACCGAAATCTATAAGCTTTATCTTACCTGTCTTCTCAACAAATATATTGTCCGGGCTTATATCCCTGTGTACCATACCGGCACCATGAACATAGGACAGTGCCTCACACATTTTCATTATCACGTTAATGGCTGCACTTACACTGATCTTTCCACCGTGATCCTTGGCGTATCTGGATAATGGTTTTCCCCTAAGATACTCCATAACTATGTAAGCTGTGCCGTTCTGCTCAAAAAAGTCATATACATTTACAATCTTATCGGTGTTGTTAAATCTTGCAAGTCCATTTGCCTCCTCCAGAAAGCTGTTAAGTCCCTTCTGGAACTGTGCTGTATTATCCCTGTTCACCAGCTTCACCGTGGTATGGTCCATACTGCTTCTGGCAACCACCTCTCTTGGATAAAACTCCTTAACGGCAACACCCTTGCCTGTGTTCATATCCACCGCCCTGTAGGTTATTCCAAAGCCACCGTCACCGATAACTGTTCCGATCTTATATCTGCTCTTTAACATTGTACCGAGCTCAAGTGTCTTCTCTGCAGCCTGATACTTCCAGTTTCCAAGACCGCAGTGAGGGCATACCTTCACACCCTCTTCATATGTATTTAAACAATTAAGACAAATCTGCATTATGATCTTTCTCCCCTGTAATGCACGTTAGTATCTGCAAATATCACCATGTAAACCTGTCGCCACAGAAAGGCACAAACATCAGCTCTGTCCTTCCGAGAGTAATCACATCATAGGCTTCAAGCTTTATGGTTCCCTCAAGTATTCTCTTCTGCCGTTCTCTGGTAATATATATCTTTTCCTTTGATTCACCGAGTCTGAGCAAAAATTCTTTTCTCTCTTCATTGTACTCTACTACAGCATGTCTGTATCTGGATATGCTTATATCGCCTTCAATACAGATATCCATATCTTTTCTTCTACCCACATAGTTAAGACCACTGACTATATTGTAGCTCTTCCCTTTTGCTTCCCCACAGATACATACCAGCCATCCTGTAACAGGCATGCCGGGAATCTCTGCGGTCTGATGAAGTGCCGGCAACGCATTGTTCATCATTGGGGTCTGTGGCATATTCGGTACGTTGCTCATTACCGGGGTCTGCGGCACATTCGACACGTTATTCATTACCGGTGTCTGCGGCATATTCGGTATATTGTTCATTACCGAGGCCTGCGGCATATTCGATATATTGTTCATTACCGGTGTCTGCGGCATATTCGGTATATTGTTCATTACCGGGGTCTGCGGCACATTCGATATATTTCCCATCTGTGCGTGGGTAACCGGTGCTGCCTGGGTCATCCCGGTCATATATGGAGATACCGGCGGTACATTGTTCATCACCGGCGGATGCGGCATATTCGGTGGTACCGGCGGTACATTGTTCATCACCGGCGGCTGTGGCATATTCGGTGGTACCGGCGGTACATTGTTCATCACCGGCGGCTGTGGCATATTCGGTGGCACCGGCGGTACATTGTTCATTACCGGCGGCTGTGGCATAGCAGACATTTGTGATGCCTGACCCGGCTTTGGCATTTGCGGCATTCCTGTCCGTCCGGGAATTGCATTATGTCTTTCACCATATATCATTGATGAATCATCCTGTACTGTTTTATTATCTTTGTCCATATCATCACAATAAGGACATGTAACATTTGCTTCGGCATCATAGAAATGCCCATTTGAACATTTTACTAATTTCATATTTATCCCCGCTCCTATTGAACATCAGCCCATTTAAAATTTGCCTTCGGCAAAGGGCTGACGCTACATGTCAGGTTTTTTAAAACCTGACACATCCATTGAACATCAGCCCATTTAAAGTGTGTCTTCGACACTTGGTGCTTCCTCCGGCAAAGGGCTGAAGCTACATGTTTAATAGATATATCGTTTTCTTCTACTTCTTATACAGTATCAATGCCACTGTTGTGTTATCCTGGCTTTTCACCGTGAGTTCTGTTGCCTTTGATGTAAGCCTTGTGGCTGCAAGTTTAAGATCTGCTCCCGAATTATCAAGCACATCCAATATGATATCCTCACTCACTTTTCTGTACAAACCATCACTGGCAAGCAATATTATATCTCCATCCTCAAGGATATAAGGATCATTATTTATATCCATAAGACTTATATTTCCTATTCCTATAAAGCTTGTAAGAGCTGCCCCCCGCTTCATCTCCGTGCTGTAAATCTCCATGTCTATCTGACCTGCCATAAGAAGCTTATTGAGCTTTGTTTCATAATTGTGTTCTTCGTTCACAACCATGATCTGCTCGTTTCTGATAATGTATATCCTGCTGTCGCCAACGCTCAACCAATACAGCCTGTCGCCATCTATAGCAACGGCAACCATTGTGGAACCGCACTCCAGTCGCTCTCCCTGTTCATCTGTTAGAGAATGTACTATATTGTCAATTTTAACCGCTTCATTATAAAAAAATTCCGGGTAATTCTCTATAGACCGGGCACCCTTGTAGTCCTCAAGTAAAGTACTTACAGTGGTGTTACTGGCCACCTCTCCCTTATTCAATCCACCCATGCCATCACAAAGTACCGCCATGCAGCGATCATCTTCACAGTCAAATATGACAGCGTCCTCCTGGTTATCTCTGGTTCCCAGAACACTGTCTGTTCCTATCAGTATATGTTTATGGGCATCGGACATCATCTCTTTATAGTAATCATAAAGTTCTGATTGTTCAACCTGTTCTACCTTTTCAACCTTTTCATCTTTATCCATTCCAAATAACCTTTCATACACGGACTTGTGCCTCTCCATATCACTCATCTATATGGCTTATTATCCGCTTATCCGTATTTCCTGCCTTTTTATATTATCATCATAAAAGATAATTTTTTTACAGAAAAACCCATCTATAAGTTTATATGTTTTTTTACAGTATGGCAAGTAAAAAAAGCGGAACAGGAAAAAATCCGTGTTCCGCTTTTTATTAAATATTATAAACCTGATAACCGATATTCCAATGTAGAATTTATCTCTTCTTAAGGAAATCAGGAATCTTTATTCCATCATTATTAGGCTGGACTGTAGGTCTTACCGGCTGTGTTACGGCAGGCTTGGCAGCTACTGTCTGTGGAGCAGTTGTCTGTGCAGGCTTAACTGCTGCCTGTGATGTTACAGTATCTGTCATAAACGATGGCTTTGTAATGCCTGAGCCAAGTCTCTGACCGTTGTATGTAGGTGCAGGACTTACTGTCTCAGCAGCCTTGTGTGCAGGATCTACATATGTCTGGGCAACCGATACAGGAATAGATGATGAAGATCTCTCAAGACCTGTGGCAATAATTGTAATGCTGATCTCCTCACCCATGTTATCATTATCAACTGTACCGAAGATGATATTAACTCCGTCTCCTGCCTGTTCTGTAAGATATGTAACAGCGTCATAGGCTTCAACAATACCAATGTTACCTGAGAAGTTGACAATGATATCTGAAGCACCTGAAACAGTTGTCTCAAGTAATGGTGAATCCATGGCTTCTTTGATAGCATCAACAGCCTTGTTCTCACCACTGGCCGAACCTATACCGATATGGGCAATACCCTTATCTCTCATTACTGTCTGGATATCAGCAAAGTCAAGGTTGATAAGACCAGGCTTGTTAATAAGGTCTGTAACACCCTGGACACCCTGCTGAAGAACCTGATCTGCCTTCTTAAGGGCTTCAGGAATACTTGTTCTCTTATCACAAATCTGAAGAAGCTTATCGTTAGGGATAACAATAAGTGTATCTACATTCTGCTTAAGTCTCTCTATACCTTCGAGAGCATTCTTCATACGAGGCTTACCTTCAAAGCTGAAAGGCTTTGTTACAACACCGACTGTAAGTATACCAAGATTTCTTGCCATCTCTGCAACTACAGGAGCAGCACCTGTGCCGGTACCACCGCCCATACCGCATGTTACAAATACCATGTTGGCATCCTTGATAATGTCTGAAATCTCTTCTCTATTTTCTTCCACTGCACTGGCACCAATCTCAGGCTTTGCGCCGGCACCAAGACCCTTTGTAAGCTTCTCGCCTATCTGGATCTTTGTTGTAGCTCTACTTAATGAAAGTGCCTGCTTATCTGTATTGATGGCAATAAGCTCCACACCTTCAACATTTTCATCAATCATTCTGTTAACTGCATTATTTCCAGCTCCTCCAACTCCTATGACAAGAATTCTTGCTGGTGTTTTTTCATCGTTTGATTTTATTTCGAGCAAGGTTACGTCCTCCTTAATTAATTTATTATTTTACTTTTACTAACTGTCTGATTATCATTTGATACAAATGCATTATACCCCTATAGTGCATTCGTATTAACATAATACGATTTTTCCTTGAAAATTTCAACAGTTATTTTCTTTAATTTTCCTTAAAAATGGCATTTCCACTTTCTGCAGTATAATCTGACATATCCAGAGTACCTTTTTTCCCTTGTATCTTTTCCAGAATGTTACCAAGGTTCATGAGCTTATCTTCAAGATTTGTTCCTGAGCCCAGCTGAATTTTTATATTATCCTTCCTTAAGATAATCTCCTTATCCTTATTAAAACGTATCTCATCTATAAGAAGATCATTTTTGTCTATAAGCTGAGTCATGGTAAGAATACGTTTGAACATATCATCATTTGTCACCGGGAGCTTCTCTCCCAGCACTATCCTCTTGAAATTAAGCCCCTGTATGCAGGGAACATCGCTCAACTTCTCCGAAGACGTTTCGAGCACCACGCCATTATCGTCAAAGTAAACATACTCATCCATATACATTACACAGCCCGCCATGGATTTCTCATACACGGTAATGGTAACGGTATTCTTGTCTATCATCTCGATTTCAAACTTGTCTATGAAAGTGACATTTTCAACAGGATGCCATTTGTTCTCAAAATAAAACACAACTGTATTGTTCATGTTTTTTTCCTTGGAGAAAATGTCTATTATCTGCTCCTGGGTGTAATGGACATTCCCTACCACTTGTACCTTATCCAGCTTGTAATTTGACTGGATATAAATCACCACTCCGATACATAAAACAAGAATCACTGTCAGCACTATAAGTACCACCTTAAGGAAGAAAGGGATCTTCTTCTCCCTTTTTCTTTCTGCAGTCTCCTGTCGTTCTGATGAAGTTTTCGTATTTTTCTTTTCCCTTAACTTCTCTTCTCTATCCATATCTGTCACCTATAATCAGTTGGCATTCTTCTTGACTTCCCTGTCGGGAGTCATCTGCTCCCTGTGTGATGCCACGGAAAATACTATTCCAAGTTCCATAAGCGTGCATACCATAGAACTTCCTCCGTAGCTGACAAACGGAAGCGGTACTCCTGTAGGCGGTATAGTATTGGTAACCACACATATATTTATAAGCACCTGAATAGCTATATGTGCCATTACACCCACTACCAACAGGCCTCCGAAACGGTCACGACTGTTCATTGCCACCACCGCGCATCTCTTTATTATTATCACAAACAGAGCTATTATCATCACCGCTCCTATGAATCCAAGCTCCTCACATATTACAGAGAAGATCATATCGTTATGTGACTCAGGTATGAATCCCATCTTCTGTATGCTCTTAAAAAGCCCTCTTCCGAACAGACCTCCGGAGCCGATGGCATATAAGGACTGCAGGGTCTGATAACCGTTATCATACTGCTCCGGGTGAAGCCACACCTTTATCCTCTGGGCTCTGTAGCCTGCAAATGCAATAAACAGCACGCAGAACACCACCACCATCAATCCAAGAACCACAAAATACCAGTTCTTAGGGCTTGCCACAAAAGTTACTGCCGCAACAATAACAAGACATATGATTGCTGTGCTCAGGTTTTCTATGGCGATCAACACGATAGCTGTAAAAGGCAGTATCATAGCCTTAAGAAAGCTCTTAAACTTCGCCAGTTCCTTTGTCTTCGCAGTACATACGGCCGCTGTATAGATAATAAGTGCAAGCTTGGCAAATTCTGACGGCTGGAATCTGAAAGGACCTATATTGAGCCATCTGGAAGAACCATGGCTGGCACTTCCGATTATGTACACAAGACACAGAAGCGCCATTGATACTATGAGTATAACTCTTGAGTACTCATACAGCACCTCATAATCTTTTTTTGCAATAATAAACATGATGACCATTCCCACCAGTGAAAATATCAACTGTCTCTTTAGGAAATAAAAGCTGTCGCCATACATCTCCACTGCTTTATAGGAGCTGGTACTGTATACCATAACAAAGCCTATGGCAAGTATCAATACCAGTGCTGTGATCAATACAAGATCCGGTTTTTTCTTCTTTTGTTTTCCTGAAACAACCTGGGTTGTGCTATTACTCAACGGCATCACTCCTTAAAGCTTAATACATACTCCTTAAACATTCTGCCTCGCTGTTCGTAATTGTCGAACTGTCCCCAGCTGGCACATGCCGGTGAAAGAAGCACCGCATCTCCGTTTTCAGCTTTATCATGGCAATGCTTAACTGCTTCTTCGAGATTATCTAATTTTACTGTATTCATAAATCCAAGCTTATGTGCACAGGCTTCTATCTTATCTGCAGTCTGGCCTATAAGTATAAGTTCCTTAACCTTACCATCAAAAGCATTTATCCATTCATCATACTCAGAGCCCTTGTCATAGCCTCCGCCTATAAGGTAAGTAGGCTTAACCATAGCCTTAATACCCTTTATTGCAGCGTCCGGATTAGTACCCTTTGAGTCATTGTAATAGTCAACTCCGTCAATGGTGTCCACATATTCTATTCTATGTTCCACTGCCTTAAATGATGTGGCAACCTTCTCTATAACAGGTATCGGTATTCCCATATAATATGAAATGGCACATGCCGCAAGAACATTCTCTACGTTATGGTCTCCAAGAAGTATAAGATCCTTGAGATCAAGTATATGCAGCTTCTCACCCTTATCCTCAAGTACTATGCTTCCGTCCTCAACATATACGCCTCCTGCAGGCTTTTCCTTTCTGCTGAAGAATATAGGCTTAACAGCGTAGCCCTCTGCCATCTTTTTTGTATACTCATCATCATAGTTAAGGACCATATAATCATCTGCTGTCTGGTTCTTTGCTATTGATTTCTTGACATTTCCGTAATTCTCAAATGTATAATGTCTGTTGAGATGATCCGGTGTAAGATTAAGCACCGCACTTACATGTGGATGGAAATCAATGATAGTCTCAAGCTGAAAGCTGCTTATCTCAGCCACTGTGAAGCTGTCGTCTGTTGTTGTATCTGCTAACTCTGTATATGGTATTCCTATATTTCCAACGACTATAGTGCTGTCATTGTACGCCTTTGCGATCTCTCCGACCAGTGCAGTTGTGGTAGTCTTGCCATTCGTCCCCGTAATGGCTGCAATCATTCCCTTGCCATAATTATATGCAAGCTCTATCTCGCTCCACACCGGTATATCATGGGCTCTCACCTCATCTACAAATGGTTCGTCAACTGGTATTCCAGGGCTTATAACCATAAGCTCAGCCTCAGAATATGCCTTGTCTGAAAGCTTTCCAAGTTCGATATCCACCAGCTCCGGATTATGTAACTTCTCCTTTACCTGCTGCACATCCCTCTTCTCGTTCTCATCGAATAGAACGACATTTACTTCATGCTTTGTGAGAAGATTAGCAGCACTTATTCCGCTTTTTCCTGTTCCTGCTACTATTGCATTTTTAATTTCCATCTCGGATCTTCCTCCATTCCACTATCGCAACACTACAGTGCTATAAGACCTAATACACACAATAAAGCTGTAACTATATCAAATATGGCAACGACCTTGCTCTCAGGCCATCCACACAATTCAAAATGATGGTGTATAGGTGCCATCTTAAATACTCTCTTGCCTGTTGTCTTAAATGATACAACCTGGATTATAACAGAAAGAACCTCTGCAAGATATATGAAAGCAACTATAACTATAAACAGTGGCATTTTAAGCATATATGCTGTTGCTGCCACAAAACCTCCCAGTGCCAGTGAGCCTGTGTCTCCCATGAACACCTTGGCAGGATATACATTAAACACAAGGAATCCAAGCAACGCCCCTACGGCTGCACAGGTAACAGGAGCAACTCCCGAGCCTGTTCCTATTGCTACTACTGTGAAGAATGTTGCAATAAGGGCAGTTACCGATGACGCAAGACCATCAAGTCCGTCTGTGAAATTAGAACCATTTACAGTACCAACCACAACAAACATAAGAAGCAGCACATATGCCCAGTTGCTAAGTGTCACTATCTTACCTGTAAACGGAATGATTATTTCATTATTAAGATCTGTGTAATTTACAACATAGTACGCAAATACCCCTGCAACCACTATCTGTAATAGCATCTTCTGCCATGCACGCAGTCCCAGCGAACGCTTCATGACTATCTTGATGAAGTCATCAAGGAAACCGATAAGGCCAAAGCCGATGGTCACGAAAAGTATCGGAAGTATCTCCGGATAATCTTTCATATAGAAGAGACATGTTACAGCAATGGCAATGAGGATGACAACGCCACCCATTGTAGGTGTTCCCTCTTTCTTAAGATGAGTCTTAGGCCCGTCATCTCTTACCTCCTGTCCGAACTTCAATCTCTTAAGTAATGGGATAAGTATCGGACAAAGAACTACACTTATTGCGAAGGCAATAAAAACAGGTGTGATGATTTGTAAATTACCAGTATTCATATTATTACTCCTTATCAGCCTGATGTTCAGGCAGTTTATTATTGAACGGCTGGAATATTAAGATACGGCAGGATATTAAGAAAAAGATCCTTTATAACCGGTGCCGCTATAACTCCACCGTAGTATGCACCTTCCGGTTCATCTATGAGGATCATTGCCATTACCTGTGGATCATCAGCCGGGGCAAATCCCATAAATGAAGCTATATATTTTCCTGTTCCTCTGGGGAACTTCTCGCTGGTGGCTGTTTTGCCGCCAATCCTGTAGCCTTCTATGTACGCTTTGTTTCCACCGCCCTCAGACACGACCTTCTCAAGCATCTGCCGCATTTTCTCCGAGGTTTCCGGGGATATAATACCATTTTCAGCCTTATATTGGCAATCCATCACTATATTACCACAATTATCTGTAATTTCCATACCAATATGAGGAGTAATCCTGCTGCCGCCGTTTATAACTGTGGCAATGGCAGTCACAAACTGTATTGGTGTGATCTGAAAGGACTGGCCAAATGACATGGTAGCAAGCTCTACCTCTCCGATATCCTGAAGCTTATGCATGATGGAGTTTCCCTCTCCGGGAAGATCAATACCTGTTTTACTGTACAGTCCAAGCTGTTCATAATAGGTGAGCATATATTCTGCCCCTACCCTGCTGCCGATATCCATAAATGCAGGATTGCAGGAATTCATCAATGCCTGTTCAAAGGTTTCACTGCCATGACCTGTGGTCTTATGGCACCTTATCCTTCTGTCCTCCACAATCCTGTATCCGGGACAGTAAAACATATCCGAATCCGACACAACGCCCTTTTCTATGGCAGCCGAGGCAGTTATTATCTTGCAGATGGAACCCGGCTCATAGGTGTCACTTATAAGGTAGTTTCTCCACATACGGTTCAGTAATTCAGTTTCGTTTTCAGAGGTTATAGCATCATTTCCTATGTATTCATAGGGATTGTTCAGATCATACTCCGGCGCATCCACCATTGCATAAATCTCACCGTTTTTAGGATTCATGACAATGATGCTTACCCTCTTGGCATTCTTTTCCTCAAGGATCTTATCAGCGGTTCGCTCTGCATACTTCTGTATATTTATATCTATTGTAGTTACAAGATTATTGCCGGGTATGGATTCCGTAATGGTCTCCGGTGACTCCGAAAGCTCATTTCCCTTGGCGTCGGTAACTTCATTAACACTTCCGTTGATGCCCTTAAGTACATCATCATATGTGACCTCAAGCCCCAGGACTCCCTGGTTATCACTTCCGGCAAATCCCATAACCTTCGATAAAAGGCTTCCATAAGGATAATACCTTTTATAATCCCAGTCAACCTTTATTCCCTTTATTCCAAGGGCTTCAAGCTTTTCTCCGGACTCTTTGTCCAGATTTTTTTTAATGATTTCCCTGGAAGAATTCTTCTCTACGGATTTTCTTATCTTCGCCTCATCAGCGCCTGTGTACCGGTTCAATGCCTCCACTGCAGCAGCCTCGTCCTCGATCTGGCTGTGTACCACCGACACCTGGCATACAATCTGGTTATCCGCCAGTACGTTTCCATTTCTGTCAAGGATCTTGCCCCTTGGTGCTTTAACCTCCCTCTCCCTTTCATGAAGAGCGTCAGCAATGTCCGTGTAATACTCTCCCTTATATAGCATCAGATATCCCAGCCTGCAAATACACACTAACATCAGACACAGCAGGAATACTAGTATCCCTGCTGTCTTACGTCTATTATAGCTATGGAAAAACATCAGTCATCCCTTAATATTTTATCCATACATTATATTAAATTGAAAATATCTTTATTCATTTTTAATTACTCGTCAAGCCCAGTTACAGGATCAACGTAATTGCCTGTCCCATCACCTGCGCCTGCCTCTGTGGTAGTTTCTGTGGTGGTATCTGTTCCCGCCTCGCTTCCAGCTTCTGTACCATCACCCGTACCGGTTGTATCCCCTGTCTCGTCAAATGCAGAACCGATAGGCTCGTCATTTCCGTCCGGAACTATTGTCTCATCACTACTCTGATACACGTTCATATATGGAAGAAGATCCTCCATGATAGCGTGGAACAGTAATGCACCTGCACCCGATGTTGACTGACTCTCCACATCCGGTTCATCAACCACTACATAAACCATGATCTGGGGATGTTCAACCGGTGAAAATCCTATGAACGAAAGAATGTATCTTCCTGTTCCTCTCGGAAGCTTCTCTGCCGTACCCGTCTTACCACCGATGGTGTAGCCGTCAACTGCTGCCCTCTTACCTGTACCGTCTGTTACAACTCCTGCAAGATAACTCTTGAGAAGATCTGATGTACTCTTGGAAATAGTCTTTCTTACAAGCTCAGGCTCCACCGCCTCAATTATGCTTCCGTCATTATCAAGGATCTGTTTTGCCACATGTGGTGTGTAATAATTTCCACCGTTTATTATTGAGCAGAAGCCCGCTGCCATCTGTATCATTGTAACATTAACACCCTGTCCGAATGATGAAGTTGCAAGCTCTGTGGGATTAAGCTTATCTGCGTCAAACTTGGCGCCAACCGACTCACCATACAGATCAATACCTGTGTAGCTTCCTATTCCGAACAGCTCCTGATATTTGTCAAATGTGCTTGCTCCCTCCTTGGCTGCAATCTGCATAAGGCCATCATTACAGGACTGCTCAAGGGCCTGTCTTACTGTCAGCATACCATCACCGCTTCTGTTATGGCAATAGATCCTGTCCTCTCCAATCTGCTGGTATCCATCGCAGTAAAATGTATCTCCATCCTGTACCACATCATCTTCAATGGCTCCCGCAATGGTAAACGGCTTAAAAGTTGAACCCGGCTCAAAGTTATCACTTATACAAAAATTTCTCCAGAGAGAATTCAAAGCCTCATACAACTGGGTGCTGTCAAAGCTGTCCAGCGTACTCTTGAACTCTGCATCTGTCATCTGTGAGAAATCATATTCCAGCTCTTCCGGTATTTCTTCTGTGGAAGCTTCCTCAGCGCTTCCATCCTCTGATGTATCTTCCTCTGATGTATCTTCCTCAGAGGTCTCCTCCGAGCTTTCTTCCTCAGTACTGCCATCTTCCGTAGACGCGTCCTCTGTGGATGCCTCCTCTGTGGTATCCTGACGCTTCGCAGGATTTGAGACCTTAACTGTCATGTTCCTAAGCTTTGACGTATCCATAGGATCATTCGGATCATATGAATATGATGAAGCCATGGCAAGAACCTCTCCGTTGTCAGGATCCATGGCTACAACACCGATCTTCTTGGCACCGGTCTCCTGCATGTACTGCTTTATATTATCTTCAACTATTTTCTGAATGTTCAGATCTATTGTGGATACTACCGTATAACCGTCCACAGCCGGAACAGTTACCGACTGAACTGTGTTGTCATTTGTCAGGTATCCGTAGGTCTTACCGTTTGTACCATTAAGGTAGCTGTTGTAATATCCCTCGATACCACCCTGTCCCACGTTACCACTTACGGTGTAACCAAGTATATGACATGCAAGACTGTTATTAGGATAGGTTCTCTTATACTGATCCTCGAACCATACACCTACAACATCCTTTCCTTCATTTGTATCGCAGTACTCTCTGAATGCCTGGACATCTGCATAAGCGATCTCCTTCTTTACCAGACAATAGAGAGAATCATTTCTCTGCATATACGAATCATAGGTTTCCTTGTCTATCCCAAAGAATTTATTGAGAGCTGTATATGTTGCTTCTCTTCCTTTGTCTGAGCTTAATATATTCTTAGGCTCTATTATGAGATTGTATACCTTTTCATTTGTGGCAAGCACATTACCGTTCCTGTCTACGATCTCGCCTCGCTCATAAGGAATCTCCAGGCTCTCGTACTGCTTCTGTGACAGAACCTGCTCGGAGTAATTCTTACCCTTGGCAATCTCCAGATAGGCAACTCTTATGATCAGTGCTACAAATCCAAGCATTGCTATAAGGAACACCACAAATAGTTTTTTCTTCATTCTCTCAAGAAAACGCTTTCTCTGTCTCGACATATCTATCTCTTCTCCGTATAAAAAATATTATAACCATTAATAAAAGTTATTCCTGAGGCCTACTTAGTCTCAGGAATATCCTTGTACTGCACTACATAGTCTTCACTGTTCTTTGAATAGTAAACCGTCTGTCCCGGCTTTGAGTAAACCATTCCAAGTTCCTGTGTAGCAATCTTATATATTTCATCAAGATCTACTGACGCTTCAAGTCTTGACTTATATTCAGAATTGGCGTTCTTCTGATTGGTAAGTTCCTTCTGCAATGCGGATATCTCACTCTTATCTGCACGCACATCTGCTGCCAGGCTGAGATAATTGTATCCTGCCAATACCATTATTCCAACTATCACCAATGAAAATACGCTGTATCCAAGTTCGCGTCTAAAGGACACATCCTGGTTTCTTCTGAAAAGCCTGCTCCTCTTCTTTCTTGTCTTCGGTCTTGCCTTGCGAACAGGTTTCCTGCGTTCAGGTTCAGCCGGTAATGCAGATGCTTTTCTTACGGTATTGCCTCTCACTTCATCTGAAGTTCTCCTTACCTGCTTTTCTGGCATATCTTCAATTTTTCTTACTGTACTACCATCAATGTAGTATCTTCTGTTTGCTGCCATAAAATCACCTCACGCTGCTATTTATCAGTTATCAACTATACTCTTTCAAATACTCTTAACTTTGAGCTCTTGGCTCTTGAATTCTCCTCCAGCTCCTCTTCTCCCGGAACTATCGGCTTCCTTGTGACAACATGTCCAAGGGAAACTCTTCCACATGTACATACCGGAAAGTTTGGAGGGCATATACATGGATTTTCATTCTTTCTGAATGCATTCTTCACTATCCTGTCCTCAAGGGAATGGAATGTGATTATACATAACCTGCCACCCGGTTTAAGGCTCTTTATCATATCGTCTATGGAATTGGTCAGCACCTCAAGCTCCTTGTTAAGCTCTATCCTTATTGCCTGAAAGGTCTGCTTTGAAGGATGTCCCTTTCCATTTCTCGCCTTTGCCGGTATGGAGCCTCTGATTATATCGTTAAGCTCCTCTGTTGTCTCTATCGTCTTGTTCTCTCTGTATCGGCAGATATGATAGGCAATGCTCTTAGCATACTTGTCCTCGCCAAATTCATGTATGATCCTGAACAGCTCCCTCTCAGAATATCCGTTTACGATATCCTTTGCCGTCTTATCCTGCCTGTCATCCATTCTCATGTCCAGTGGTGCATCAGCCCGATATGTAAATCCCCTATCCACATTATCGAGCTGATAGGAGGACACTCCCAGATCCAGGAGCATTCCGTCCACTGCACTTATATTTAGCTCGTCTAATATACTTTTAAAATTACAGTAGTTGTTCCTTACAATAGTAACTCTGTCGGAAAACGGCTTCAGCCTCTCCGTTGCCGCCGCTATGGCGTCCTTATCCTGATCTATACCGATCAGTCTTCCCCGGTCTGACAACCTCTTACATATCTCATAAGAATGACCGGCTCCCCCAAGGGTGCCATCAACATATATCCCATCAGGTTTTATGTTCAGATTTTCTATTGTCTCATTAAGTAAAACTGACTTATGTACAAATTCCATTTAAACTACCATTTTTGAGCTTTGCTCATCTCCTATAATTTGAAGCCAAGTGTATCAAGCTCTGCAGCTATTGCGTCCATATCTATTCCTTCATCGCAATTTACTGCTTCCCAGCTTTCCTTGCTCCAGATCTCGGCTCTCTCTCCGTTTCCTATTATGACTACTTCCTTATCTATCCCTGCAAAATCCCTTAATGTCTGTGGAAGGAGTATTCTTCCCTGGCTGTCGGTATCACACTTGACAGCACCTGAGTTGAAACGCCTCTTCAATGCTCTTGCCTTGGTATTAAGTAAAGGCAGCTCATTGAGCTCTGCTGCAAATCTCTCCCATTCGTCATTTGGATAAACGAAAAGACAATCATCAAGCCCCTTTGTGACCATAAATGTGCATCCTAATTCTTCACGGAGTTTCAATGGCATTATTAATCTGCCCTTAGCATCAAGCTTATGTTCATATTCGCCTGTAAGACATCTTGCCATTGCTTTTCCCTCCTTCGAATGAATTTCCCGGTGACCCCCACATCGTCCCACTCAGTTTCACAAATCACCATTTTGTCGCCACATATGCTTATTTTAGCTTACAAGTATTCAAAATGCAACCCCTTAAGGGCTATTTATTGAAATACTTTTAATTATTTTATATTCACTGGATTTATATGCATTTTTTATTGTATTTATGCCGTTTTTGGCAAAAAAATAATAACCTATACCTTGTGTTTTTATTTAATAAAGTACAAAATATAGGTTATTTATAGTTTACATAATTAATGTGAATATTTGGTGGAGGCAAATCCCAGTTTTTTTCATAAAAAAACTAAAAAAAGGGAACGGTAACCACTTAAGGCCTATCGTTCCCACTTATTTTCCCTGTATTTTATATATATCAGGCACTAAATACCACTTTAACGCCCTTATTACCCACCGGGCACCACTTTGTATTTCAACCCACTGAAGCCCACTTACCAGCGAAGCTCCACTCGTATGTCAAAATACCGTGCTACATTTATATCTCAAAATACCGGATACGATTATACGTTGAATTTAAAGAGGATAACGTCTCCATCCTCAACCACGTATTCTTTTCCTTCCTGTCTTACAAGTCCCTTTTCCTTAGCTGCCACCATGCTGCCACACTCCATAAGATCCTTGTAGGCAACAACCTCTGCCTTGATAAATCCACGTTCAAAATCTGTGTGGATCTTACCTGCTGCCTGAGGTGCCTTTGTTCCCTTGGTGATGGTCCATGCTCTTGTCTCGTCAGGTCCTGAGGTCAGGTAGCTTATAAGCCCAAGAAGTGAGTAGCTTGCCTTGATCAGCTTATCAAGTCCTGATTCCTTGGCACCAAGCTCCTCAAGGAATGCCATCTTCTCGTCATCCTCAAGCTCCGCAAGTTCCTGCTCTATCTGGGCACAAAGTGCAAACACCTCTGCATCGAAATCCTTTGCATACTCTCTTACCTTTTGAACATATTCATTGCCTGCTCCATCATCTGCAATATCGTCCTCACTTACATTGGCAGCGAAGATAACCGGCTTATATGTGAGCAAGTTGTACTCCTTAAGCCATGCCAGTTCATCCTCATCATCTGTAACAAATGTCTTGGCAAGCTTTCCTGCTTCAAGATGTGCCTTAATTCGCTCCTGAAGATCAAGCTCCTTGGCAAGAGTCTTATCATTTCTGGCTCCTCTTACAGTCTTGGCGATTCTCCTCTCAAGAACCTCAAGGTCTGAGAAGATAAGCTCTATATTTATAGTCTCAATATCTCTTATAGGATCTACAGAACCATCTACATGTATTACGTTAGGATCCTCGAAACATCTTACCACATGGACTATGGCGTCCACCTCTCTGATATTTGCAAGGAACTGATTTCCAAGTCCCTCGCCCTTTGATGCGCCCTTAACAAGTCCTGCTATGTCAACAAATTCTATAACTGCCGGAGTTGTCTTGGCTGAGTTATACATCTCTGTAAGCTTCTCAAGTCTCTCATCCGGCACTGCCACAACACCTACGTTTGGCTCTATCGTACAGAATGGATAGTTGGCCGACTCTGCTCCTGCCTTTGTTATGGAATTGAACAATGTACTTTTTCCTACGTTAGGGAGTCCTACGATTCCTAATTTCATTTTTATATATTTCCTCCTATAAATCCTTTGATTTCAAGGGATTTCAGCATACTTATTTTTAAGTGTTTTGGGGTTCATTCCTGCTTCAATACATCCGGCAGCAAAAGTATGTCTCGGGATATGCATCGAAAATCCTGGAGTTTTGCTTTATCACAGATCTTAAACAGCGTTATATCATATGTACTGTTCTTGACCGTTGTTCCTTTTCGACACAGAAACACAAATCCTCCCCATCCTGTTGAAATTTCTGAAATCCTCTTATTCTTTTCTTTTTGTTTTTTAGTATAGTAACCGCTTCTTCTGTTGAGGGTATCGTACGGTAACCTGATTTACTCTTTGGCTCTCCGATACGCCACTCCTTTGCACTGCAACAGTATTCCATACTTTGGTTTCTCTCATAAGAAGCCCTAATACAATACCTTGCATTATACCATAGCATCTTATTTTTGTGAATATTCATTTTGATCTCATCTCATACCATTCATTTATATTTCCACAATTTCAAATTATACTGTGATCTCAATCTGATTATCCTCAATTGCAACAATACAGCTTTCGTAATATCCATGCAAAGCTTCCTCCAGTATTTTTCATAACATGACATGTTTTCGCCAAATGCCGCTCAAATAAAATACAAATGAAATTATTGCCCCGACAATTGTAGCCAACGGTATGGCTGCTGCTATTCCGCTTACACCATATCCCCTCACGAACGCCAGGAAATATGCTAGCGGAATACGGACTAAAAATGCTGATGTCAAATTGGCAACCAATGTAATCCACCCATTTCCGGTTGCAGTTGATACTGTATTAAATGACATGATAAATGGCAATCCTATATATTCAAATGAAAAAGCATAAATATATGGCAGACCATAAGCCAGAACATCAGCTTTTACACCAAACAGATAAAATATCTGCTCTGGAAAGATGTGCATCAATGCAAAAACAATTACCGATACGCCAAGGCAGAGTACCAGACAACAATGCATAGTCTTTTCCGATCGTTTTATATCTCCCTTTCCCATGTTTTGGGCGATCATTGCTGCCGCAGCAGAACTAAATGCTGCTTGTGGCAGAATTGCAAATCCATTGAAATTATTAACAATTCCGGCAGCTGCTGATGCATCTACACCTCCTGCCCTGTTAATAAATGTTGTCAGAATCAGGAACGAAAAATTGGTTCCTACCATCTGAATACTAAGCGGAAGGCCGCAACGAAGCAAAGTATGAAATTCTTCTTTTACAAAATGAAACGATGAAGCTCTGAAATCAAACATGAAATCATGCCTTTTCAAATATATGATACAAAACAGCATCGAGCAGCCTTGTGCAAATATAGTTGCAAATGCCGCACCACCTGCTCCCATATGAAATCCGGCTACTAAGACCAGATCCAGCATAATGTTGATCACACAGGCAATTATAACAAATATCATCGGAGTACGACTGTCACCAAGTCCACGCATAATTGCACTCAATGCATTATATCCATAAATAAACAATAGACCGATAGAACAAATAAACATATATTGCCCTGCCTGACCATACGCTTCATCCGGAGTATCCAGCAGACGCAGTAAGGGGTGTTCAAATATAAATAACAAAACCATAAATACTGCTGCCATAACCATCAATGTAATAAGTAATGTACTAATTGTCCCATTAATTTTATCTTTTTGCTTAGAGCCCAGATAGTTTCCGATCATCACCGTTCCCCCTCCTGCCAAACCTGCTGCCAGATTTGTCAGAATCACAAGTACCTGTCCTCCAATATTTGCTGCTGATATAGAATTTGTTCCACCAAAATGTCCTAAAATGATCAGGTCAACCAGACTATATAAAGACTGGATCAAATTACTAATAAAGAATGGCACAGCAAACTTCACAAGTTGTTTCCATATATTTCCTTTTGTAAGATCATGTTCAAATGTACCCATGTCCGTATTTACCTCCTTTGTAATTGCCCTGATACATCATTCACAATACTTCATTCTTTCAGCCTGCCTGCATTTCCTGTAGGAAATGATCCATATGTTCTTACAGAAGCTTTACCACCCGGCTCTTATCATCTGTTCCAAGTAATCCACAATAATTCAATAAATTCTTTTTCTTTATCATACAGCATTTTCCTCACAAAACCATTTCAGATAATCGTCCAAAAGATTCTTATCCGTCTCTTTAGCAACAATTTTGGCTGCCATGGGATTCAGGCTTCTTTCGGAATGGATAACCTTGTAGAAATAAATCCACATTCCAAAATTAAAATTTATCTCCCGTCAGCGATCAATATAGCTCTGCATGGCGAGCCATCTGAACCGAATAGATTTAGCGGTGCTGCATTTAAGAAATAAGCACCTTCCGAAACTTCTGCTAAACGGATTCCTTCAAGCAATACGATACCGGCTCCCAGCAGGATGAGGTGTACTTCCATAGGAGCAGCTTCGGGTCCGACAGTTTGGGATTCGTTGCCAAGCAGTAAGATTTCTGAATCGGCAAATACTCTCGCCGCTTCCGATGAAACCTCTGCGTTTCCCTTAATAAGAATTCTCTTTGCCGCTTCCGGGTTCTGTTTTTTTGCTTTTTCAAGTATTTCTGCTGCCGCGGTGCCAGAAACGATTCCGTGATATTCCGCAACATAAGCCATTCCAACGAATGTATCCAATCCTATGGAATCGACGGATTTTCCGTCTTTGATAAAATGAAATGGTGCATCGATATGCGTGCCGTTGTGAGCACACATGCTAAATGTCGTCAGGTTATACAAATCGCCTTTCTCCATTGAGCAAAGCAGCTTTTTTTCCGGCATCGGATCACCGGCATATACCCGGCAACTGAAAACCTCTTGGGAAATGTCATAAATTTTCATTTCATATTCTCCTTCGTCTAAGTTTGATTTAATTCTTTTCCATGAACTTTATATAATAAACGAAATTTTTCATTCGCATACTTTTAATTTCATATTAAAAAATCTGTCCCGGTAGTTTCTTTTTTTCTTTATTTGAAAATTGCTTATCAAACTCTTCTGCTTCCCTCTCATCCACAAAATATCCTTCCGGTGGTGCATACTCTCCAGTAATCCCCTCAAGATAACCAGGTACAAGTTCTTTACATAAAAAGAATGATGCATCTTCTCCCTCCGGCAATCCATGATAACGGATACCATACTCGCTTGCCTGCTTAAAGCCGCTCTTTCCATAAAAATCAATATTTCCTTCAAAGCATAGTGCTCCACAGCCAAGTGCTGTTGCTTTCTCCAATGAATAATCAAGCAGGATTTTACCATATCCTTTCCGTTTATATTCATTCTTGATACAGATTGGTCCCATCGTCATAATTGGAATATCTCTTCCATCATCCGCTTTAATACTTGTTCTCATAAACATGTTCTGACCGATCAGCTTGCCATCTTTGCCATCTTCATTAAGAAACATCACAAAATCCAGTTCCGGAACAAATGCCGGATCGCTTCGGAGCTGATGTAATACATAATGCTCAAGGCATCCCGGACGATACACATTCCAAAAACTTTCTCTTACCAGGTTTTCTACTTTCTGTTGTTCTTCCTTTTTCTCTAAACGAATCATAACATTACTGTTTTCCACTTCTTTTGTGTCCTCTCTTATGTTACTGTTTCATTTCCTTTGCAATTTTATCCATCATCTGTTCAAACTGCCTTTTTGCCTTCGCCTTGTCTGCTGCTCCATCATACATGCTATAATAGAAAAACATATTTGTATAAAATTTAACTGCTTTCTCTTCCGGATTTTTTATTCCCATATTTTTGAACAGATCCTTCACATATTCTGCCGGTCCGGATACCAGATATTGCTGATATAAATTCTGCATCTCTTCACTGCGAAATTGCTCTATTGTCAGCATCTTCCGAAACGATGATGCAAAATCATCCTCTGTCCAGTATTCAAACATAGACTTGCTGTATTCCACAAAATCATCAAATGATACTTCCTCATACTTTTCATGCATTTTCTCTTTATTCTCTTGTGGCATATCATATTCTGTTGCCTGTTCACCATCCTGCTGCTCCATACGCTGCACAATACAGTCAAAAATATCTCTTTTGCTTTTGTAATGACGGTACAATGCCCCTTTTGTCATATCAAGTTCTCCTGCTATCTGGCTGACTGAGACAGCC
>Ga0129313_1000925_pt1 | contig 21129 bp, 15 predicted proteins | sample O1105metagenome_FD_94436 | JGI IMG/M metagenome (GOLD analysis project Ga0129313, IMG submission 94436) | Orangutan group fecal microbial communities from fecal samples from Wisconsin, USA - O1105 metagenome | ecosystem: Host-associated > Mammals > Digestive system > Large intestine > Fecal...
TTGATATTGATCTGAGGTTTGATTGGCCATTAGGTACAACTTACGGTTATGATATGAAAGATAGAATAGAGCATTATTTAAAAGAAGGTAAGTAATCTATTTCTTTATATCTTCTATGAACTATGTGCTGAAAACTATCCTCATAAGCACTTTTTCTTATGCATATATAAAAGGTTTCTCGTTTCATTATCGAAATGTTGAAATCTTTTCAGTCTCGTAAACACCTATATATACCCATAAAATCGCTATAATATCGACTTTTCTCTATTACATACATATAAAACCATTAAAGCTCCATTATACTAATAATCGAATTAAATTTCTCAGCTTTACCAATGTCTTGCAATGTTGAGCTTTTGCCAATATTACATCTTTTAATTATCTTTATTTATAATAAAATCTTGTCCTTTATAGTAACTTTTGGGAACGTATGAAGGACAAACGAAGGACAACATTAATAGACATGCTCCAGTTTGTTATTATGTGATAGTATTCACTTATTTCGATTGGTTACTTGGCACCTATTATATGCGGTAAAAAATACGCAGAGCTGCTTGGAAAAGATGCTCTGCGCACTGGAATCACAGCTGTGACATTACTGTTCCTATTTTGTCGTGGATGACAATATCTGCTCTGTCATCAAAAGGAGTAAGCCCAAGGTTTATCAGAACAAGTTTTCCTTCTCTGAATTCATGTGCCAATCCGATAGCAGGATTTACAACAAGAGATGTTCCTCCAATAATAAGCATATCGGCAGCACGGATATATTTAGTTGCTTTTTTAATAAGGTTTTTATCAAGCTTTTCACCATACATAACAACATTAGGACGTATGATACCGCCGCGGCATATTTTGCATCTCGGTATGCCCTCAGATTCCATAATATCCGAAATATCGTATGACTTGTGGCATAGTGTACAATGGCATTTTAAAGTATTCCCATGAAGCTCGATCACGTTTTTGCTGCCTGCCGCCTGATGCAGACCGTCAACGTTCTGGGTTATCACCGCTTTAAGCTTGCCCTGTTTCTCAAGTTCAGCCAGTTTCTTATGAGCCGCATTGGGTTTAGCATTTACAAAAGATGAAAGCCTGTTTCTCTGGAAATCAAAGAACTCCTTTGGAGTATCCTTCAGACAGCGGTAACTCAGATAATACTCCGGAGCAAAATCATAATCCTGCTTATACAGGCCGTCGATGCCTCTGAAGTCAGGTAATCCGCTTTCGGTGGAAACTCCTGCGCCGCCGAAAAAAACTATGTTATTAGCTTTACTTATTGCCTCGCGCAATGCTTCTATCTTTTTATCCATAATATTTTCTCCTAACAGTTGGTTTATCAGCCGAAATCTTCGGTAAGATCAATATGAGCGCCGCATGGACAGGTCACCGTCCAGATATCTCCTAAGCCCGTCGGCATTATCTCATATGTGAACCATGCACCTATCACATCATGACCACCGCATTTCTTAATGTGCTTATTTTCAAATGCACGCAGTTTTCTGAGATCTTTATGATTTGTCAATGTCATAACCAAAGGTTCAAATTTTTCATTTTTATCCAAATACATGTCTGCGTTGATATCATTCTCATTTTTCGAGATTTTTTTATATGCTTTACAAATGATATCAGTAAAACGCTTCCACAGCTTGTTTTTTAAGTCTTTCATTTTCTTCTCCTTTATATGATATCTTTTATTTTCAGACTTCCGTGCTTCATCAGGAAACAGCCTGTCTCTTCGGTACTTTGTAATCCGAGCCTGAATCCGTCAATAAGGTCGTCAACTGTAAGCTCTATCTTTTTTCCATCTGAAAGTGTGAATTCAGTGCTCTTTTTAGTTGCTTTTCCGTTTTTATTACATTCAAACGCTTTTTCAGCATATAAATATGCAAGTATAAGCGCTTCTGCGTCTTTTCCCAGCGGCTCTGTGTTGCATATATGGGCATTGCCTTCCTTCAGTTTCCTTTCAAGTGCCTGTATACGCGATTTAAGTCTTTTGTATGCCTTTATCCGCATCTCTACGACCAGATTATCACCGTAGGAATCATAGACGCCAACATCTTTTTCTTCATAAGCTGAAGCTTCTATATCAGAAACGGAGCTGTACTCTCCCGTTACAGTATCTTCTGCCTGACCGTAAATTTCCTCATATTTCTCTTTCGACAGATACATTTGCATAAATTTGCTGTTCTTGATATGTAAAGGGTATATTTGCCGCGGCAATGATCCATGAGATAATACTCTGAAAATTCAGGAATATCACAGTTATACTCCTCTGTAAAAACATGAAGCTCGTTTTCTATCACTTTTGCAGATGTACGCTTACCATAGTTACGGGTATCATTAAAAATGTCGTATCGCCGCTGCATCTCGGCTTCCTCGGCTTTTTCAACTGCCTGAAAACAGTTCTTGAACTTTTGGGTATCTTCTATACTGTAATATGTAAAGGTCTGTGGATTTTTTTCTTTGTATGGGTATTCAAAAACGGTGTATTTCTTTTGCGGCGGGTATATTCTTTTTATTATGCCACTCTTATAAAGGTTGCAGTCCGCAGAGCCTGCAGCTTCCTCATAGCTTATACACAGCTCATAGCGCTTTCCCTTGTCATCGAATTCCATACAGGTCCTCATGTTATAGAAATTGTCTGTATCATACAGCAGATCAAGAAAATATTCGGGGGTGCTGTATCGTCTGATTCCGCCGATAGTGCATTGAAAATGCTTTCTGATAAGTTTGTATGGATACTTGATAGGTTCATCGATACCTTTATTCCTGTTTATGACAAGCTTATGATGACCGTTTTTCTCAAGCTTTTTATTGAGCTCGGCGATTATATCAAATGATCTATGTGCCGTGTCAAGAAAATCCATTATGCACATATCTCTCGGGTCGCTTTCTGAAAGAAGCTTCATTCCGCCATATGCATAAAGCGCACGGTTTGTATCATCAGTTTCAAGCTGTAGAACTGCGCATACGGCAATTACAAAATCCCGGTATTTTGTAGGTCTTTCCTTGCTGACTATTTTAGAAAATGATGTACGGCTGATATTTAGCATATCTGCAATGTCATCTCTTGATATCTTTTCTTCCGCTCCTTTGGATCCACAGAGTTCATTCTGTTTATCGGTCAGAAATTTTGAGAAAGATTTGCCTGTGACCGGTCCCATATCTTCAAAAAGCTTATGGTAATAGAATTCTTCTTCAGTTACAATAGCTTTGCTGTCATTCATATTTGTATTCATTTTCATCAGCTCCTTTATGCGGGTTATCTGTTGGGTATATAATATCACGATAAAAAATAAAAGTCAAACCATATTTGGACATTATAAAAATGTCCAAAAAATATAAAGACTTATTTTAATAATGCCATCATTAAAATATACCTGTGGTTTACTTGATTTTTTTGAAGTGGCATGATATAGGAAAGAATATGAAAAAAAGAAAAAGGCTGCATAAGCCATATTCATCGGAGATCCTGCATAGCATATCTTCAAGCTTTTCACGAGTCTCATTCAGTAGTTCGATATCCTGCGGATATTTGATATTCTGCGGCGCACAGGTTGCGTCAAGTATCAATGTACCGCTATTTCCAGAGGAATCAGAAGTGTTTTCAGTATCATTGCTGCCGCTGTTATCTCCGTCGTTGTTGTCATTATCATCATCACTTTTCTGTGCATTGTATTCGATGATCATTTCGTTGATCTCATTCAGAACATCTTCAGAAAGACGCTTGCGAAACTCAACAAGAAGTGACGGTACGAATGGTATCTTATCTTCGTATCCGGGCATACCGATGAAGTACTGATAGTACGGGTTTTCTCTGATCTGCTCAACCAGTTCCTCATCAGGATAGTGATACTGCTTCTGAATAAGCAGTGAACCGAGTGCCATACGCAACGGTTTTGCAGGCATACCTGTTCTGCTCGGAAACAGCTTTGCATATTCTTTTTCTATTGTATCCCAGGGTATCATTTCTGCTTTCTTGATCCACCTGTTTTCAGGATTCATCTGCAGTCCCTGCGGCTGATTAAAATCTGTAAATGATAACTGCTTTTCCTCAAATCTATACATGATGCCCTCCAAAGTGCAAGCTTTTTCATCGTTTTTCGTACTTTTCCTTGCACTTCTATTATACAACATCTGTTCGCTTTTGTCGATATTTCGGTGTATATTTATGGCTTGAGGAGAGACTAATTTTTATTAATCCGTTTCAACTTATCAATAATTGCGATAGAAAAGTAATATGTATTATGCTACTCCAACAGTTCAAATAGACATGAGCAAGAATTAATTGTATGATAAGAACAGTTTTTTATCTACTTTATATATGGGTATATTCATTTCAACAGATAACATATAGTATCATTGACATTTAGATTTATCTGTGATAAAATCTTTATTTGGTATTATTATTCAGCCAACTTGATAATTAAATAAAACATAATAGGAGAAAAAAATGAAGAAAACTGTTTTGCTATTAACATTACTGCCTTTATTCTCATGCTCAAACACAAAAACCTTATCAACTCCTGAAACAAAAATCACATCCAATGACCAAAATGAACTAACGATTAAACTAGCTTCACTAAATTCTAATTATACTGTGAATAATATTGATCCAATAAAGGTTTTCAATGAACTTGATAATGGATATAAAATAGAAATAATCGACTATAGCTCATATTATGATTCTGTCGATAATAACTACGGCGAAGCATATAATGATCCTGATAATAAAATATGTCAGGATATTATGAATGGTGATATTGATATTCTTCCAGACTTTATTGGTAAGAAAAAGTATATGTCATTAGCTAACAAAGGAGCTTTTGTTGATTTAAATGATTATTTAAAAACGGATCCAGATGTTAATTTCTCGACATTGAATGATCATGTTTTAGACTTGTGCAGTTCTAACGGACATTTATATTTTTTACCTTTATCTTTCTCTGTAAGCACATTATGCGGTTATGAAAAAAATGTAGGAAATAATGAAAACTGGACTATAGATGATATGATCTCTCTATGGAATAAAATGCCTGAAGACTCTGCTTTTACAATGTCAGAAACAAAAGACGATGTATACAATAGTCTTATTCAGAGCAATATTGGTTCATATATCAACTATGATAATTGTACTTGTAGTTTTACCAGCGACAAATTTATAAAGCTTCTAGATTTTATTGATTCGTTTGAAGAACCATTAAGCTATAAAGAGGATTTTGCAAGCGCCGAAGCATTTATTCATCCGATAACTATAAACGGCTTCCAGAATTTCCACGAATTGCTTTGGAACGAACAAAATGCTAAGCTCTCCTTTGTTGGATTTCCTTCACAAGACGGAAGCAATTCAGCAATATACATAGACAACGGAATGAATCTTGCAATAAATGCATTGGCATCAGAAGAAGTAAGAAAAGGTGCTTGGGAATTTCTATCCTTTCTTGAATCTTATGACTATCAGTACGAACTTATTTCTGGAAACATATCAACAGATGATGAAGGAAATGAATTTGGTGGATCAGGTCAAGAATGCTGTTTTCCAATGAATAAAAATGCTTTTGAAAAAAAGAAAAACGAGTTTTTAGAAAAATCCGGGCAATCTAACAAAATGAGTGTGAATGGGCAACAGTATGATATAGGATACATTAATCAAGAAGAATATACAAAGCTTATAGATTTAATAAATGGAACAACATATATTAATTTTGATGTAGATCAAAATATCAATATGATAATATCAGAAGAAATCCAGAATATGTTTAACGGAGATCAAACGCCCACTCAGACAGCTGAAGCAATACAAAACAGGGTGGTTTTAGTTATTAACGAATAAAAAATCTGTTGTGGATCTCTTTTAGCTGTTAATGGATTCAAAACGGAGGATATTATGAATAAAAATTTTATTAAGAGAATAGCCGCTTCTGTAATTGCATGCGTATCTATTGCATCAATGTCTGCTTTCACAGCATCTGCATCTTTCTGTAATTACTTTGATCGTGATTGGAGTACAACTGGCGGAAAGTATGGCCCAAAAACTGATACTGCAGATAAATGCACATCTTCATCAGTATACGTTTATCCAAAATGCAATAATCCTGTATATGTTTCACTTAAAGGAAAGTGCTCAAATGTAGATGGAGGTAGAGCATACGATTGTAGCGAATGCAATAAGTATTCAGAAACACTGACAACATCTAATGTTAGTATCCCAGCTTGGTCAGAACGTCTCGTTCGTAATTATATTATGGAAATTGCACTCCAAAATGGTTCCGCTGGCGGAAATGTAGATGCAGTAGCAACATTTACTAAGGTAGGGCCATATGGCGGATCTTCTGGCGTATGGAGCCCCGACACTAAAAATGCTTATTTGTATCGAACAGCAAACTAATTGATTTTAAAGCTTTAATAACATTTAATAATTAACTATATATATGGAATTCATTAACAGTTAAAAGAGGTCCACATGAATAACAACATATTAAAAACCACATCAAAAATCATATGTATTATTACTTCATTATGCGCATTGGCATTGAGCCTGTACAGATCTTATGAATCAATCAGTTGGTACAAAGATTATTCGCATGCATGCGAACTTAATACACAACGCAATTCATTAGCTCCATTATTCTCTCCGTTCACATTATGGATTGGCGGCGGAAAAATTGATCTTCTGGTAAAAATGTTCTATATTTTACTGTTCATCAACATCACATTAATTGTAATATATAAATTAGCGAGTTCACCAAAACAAGAATACAAAAAAATATTTATACTTTCAGGTTCAGTGGCATTATTTCCAATAATAAATCTTTTATGCCTATTTCTTTTTATTCCTGCCATAAAACCAGATTCAGTATATGATATTCATTACAATGTAATTTCCACTAATCATTTTTGCAATACATTCTATAATCATCCTCTGCTTTATTGTCTGATTTACTTTTTGGCTTTTTTTGTATTCTGCGGTCTAACAGGAGGATTAAGCTTTTTGTTTGCCAAAGCATTCAAAAACATATTATTTTCAGTTGTACCTGTTTTTTTACTTTTCGTTTTGTTCTTCGAAGATAAATTTGAGATTATAAAATATCGCATCAATCCTATCACTATCTTCCAATCAGATGTTACGTTTATGGAATTTATATACTCTATAATTATTGAAGCAATCATAATTATTCTTTTCTCACTTCTTTTATTCTTCATCTGCACTAAAAATAAAATAAATGTAAAGGAAGGAGAATAAAAATGAAAAAAAGAATCTTAATATTTATCAGCATAATAGTTTCAGCATTCTATGTTGTTAGATTATATACGTTAAATTCCAAAGAACATTTCCCAATTATCTTAGAATATGATAATAATCAGGAAGTTGAATTTGAAAATGATTTTTTTGATTATTCAGAAGAAAACATGAATGGTTATTCAATAACACTAACAAACTCTGAGTTAATGACGATTGACGAATTCATCAGCAATTATGCTATTCAGGACAAAGAAATATTTCATCCCTTCAATTATGTATGCTTATTAAAGGTGAACGTCAAAAATAAATCCAACAAAGACGAAGAAAAATCGGGCTTGAATCTTAAACACTTTATGCTACAAAGCGGTGCATATATGACCTATCCAAATACAGATGCTTTCGCATATGTTAATGATATAGATTTTATGCAATTCTCATTACGTTATAATTCAGATAAAGATTTTATAATTCCATTTTTAATTTATAATGGTAATGTTGACATAAACACATTCAAAAAAATGTCTCCACAATTGGTCGTTTCATTGTTTCCACACAAAAAAGTCATAAAAATATAAATAATAATATATCTCTGATAAAGAGTAATCAATATTAACTATATATAGATAAAACTAGGTATGAAGTTGTGACAAAACTCTCTGCCTAGTTTTAGTTTTACACTTCAACAACGTTCGAAATGCCGATGTAAATCTTCTGAACTACGCAACTATCGAGTTCAGAATGTTCAGAGGAGCGCTGAAATACAACACTTTTATCACTGTTCTGGAGCTTGTAAACGCTAACGCTGATGTTTTCCTCCGTGAAGTGTAAGGTAAACCATCATAGCAAAGTTCCACATATACATACAGTAATTGATAACGTAAATGCAGTGAACGATAGCAAATTTTCTCAGAGTACTTCCGATTTGAACAGAGTCAGGCAGAAGGCAAACAGCATCCTAAAAAATACAACTTTAACGTTGATACAGCAATATGCGACTTGACAGATTTAACCAATATAGATATAATTGCATTATGCTTGTGTTTAAACATTTAGTTTAATTCGGCTCTAAATCTGAAAAGAAAGGATTAAAAAATGATAAAAAGTAATCAAAAAATTAAACGAACTATTGCATCAACCATTTCTTTGTTGATCACAGCTCAAACTATGAACGGGATATTTGCCTATGCAGCGCAGGATACTCCTTATAAATGTGGTGTTCTTGATATCACCTATACCGTTACAAGCGAATGGGATTCTTCTCAGAATATTCAGCTCTGTATTAGCAACCCTACGGATTTGCCGGTATACCGCTGGGCTTTCAAATATGATGCCGGTGGAACCATAAGTGATATATGGAATGCAGATGTTGTCGAAAGTTCAGAAACAGAATATACAATCACGAATAAGGACTATAATAATTATATTGCTCCTCATTCTTCTCAGGTGATTGGCTATACTGTCGAATACAACGAGACTGCTCCTGAAATCACAGGCTTTACAAATTGCGTAGAAAATATAAGCTTAGACAGCGGATTTGAAATTGAATCCAATGTTGCCAATGATGAGCCGGAAAGTCAGAATGGAATAATAACTATTATCAACACTTCTGAGGAGCCATTGTATGGATGGGAGATTTCTTTCTGCTCTGATATAGAGCTAGATAATTGCTATGATGCCACTCTTGTCAATAATGGAGATGACAGTTATACTATTTCGTGTTCTGAGTGGAATTCTATAATTTTTCCGGGAAACACGCTTGAACTCAGAGTATCGGCAGATTTTAATGGTAATACCGCTTTCAGACTTGATGATATTTCTTTGACTGCTGACGTGATTTCGTACAGTTTCGAGCCAGTTTCAGATGCCCCGCTTAAACTTAAAGGCTTCAGTGAATACGGAATAAATGTACTCAGTTGGGATTACAGTAATGATGCTTTATTTGACATTTACCGCAAATCTAATGAGGAATTTTCCTGCATCGGCAATACTGAGAATAATATGTATTATTTCGATACAGATGCAGAGCCGGGTGTTTCCTATGAATACTATGTTGTCGCAGAAAGTTCAGAAGAGGTAAAAAGCGATACAGTAACTATCGAAACATCAGATGCGCCTGATGATGAACTCACAGAAGAACCACAGTGGTTTATAGATATGATGCTTCTTGAGGAAGATTTCTCCGAGCTGAACATCGGTTATGCAGAAGGCAACAGCAGGACTTATGTCTCGAAGCAGCTTGAGTTACCTGTAACTGGAAACAATGGAAGCAAAATCAGCTGGAAAAGCAGCAACCCTCGAATAATCAGTGAATCCGGTTATGTAAATGCTCCGTATTCTGAAAGCTTCACGCCTGTTACGATTACTGCTCTTCTTAGTAACGGAAAATTCAAAATGACTAAATCATTTGAACTGAGCGTAGCGCCAAAGTCGCGCATTGAGGACGTTGGAGAGCTCACATACGAAGATCTTGCAACTCTCAATGGAGGAGAGGTACCTTCAATTACTTACAGTGCTGCAAATGGTAATATATCGAAAATCGAAGGCATTTGCTCATCTATTCCAGTGTTCAACAGCGAAAGTGCTTTTGCTGTTCTTGATTCACTTTCTGATCTTTTAGGCATAACGGAACCAGAAACACAGATAGAATTCCTGAACTATCAAAAAAGTCCGGCAAATAACGTTTTTATTTTCCATCAGCTTTACAAGGGACTTCCTGTAATCGGATACAATATTTCTCTTTTTGCTGATCCAGAAACCGGAACAGTCAAACGTATCAATAATCAGTTCCATCCGCACCTTGAACTGGCTACAATCACACCTGAGATAACAGCAGATAAAGCTGCTTCTATAGCTTCAGCCGAATTTAAAGCAGAGGTTACAGACGATCCTGAGCTTGTTGTGTTCTATGTTTTTGCTGAAGATGAGATATCAAAATCTGTTCTCGCATGGAAATTAAATACAGATGCATTTGATGCATCTAATGTTTACATTGACGCAATAACAGGTGATGTGCTTGAAGTAAGCGGTGCACAGGCTTCCGCTGCACAATCGTCTACTTACACAGAGAAGAATACACTTCTTGGCAAAACTGTTACTGTCAATACTGAAAAGAAATTCAGATCACTCGTTAAACCGTACAGCAACTATTATCTTCATGATACCAGAAGAGGAATTCGTGTTTATAATGCGGAAAAGAAGCTGGAAGCCAAAGACTGGATAGAATACATTCGCCATGACAACGACTGGAGCGATGAAGAGTATGATACTGCCGTTGCGGCGGAATACAATGTTGCTAAAACCTATGATTATTTCAGCAATGCATATGACTGGACTGGATATGACAATTGCGGCGGGAAAAACGAAATGATGATAGGCATAAACTGTGCTGAAAAGGAAGACGACGGAACAATCAATTACGAGGTATCCAATGCTTTTTCTTCAAACAATCATCTTTCTTTCGGTTCTGGTGACGGTATATCTACGCGAAGTTTTGCGTCGTCTCTTGATTGTGTCGCCCATGAGTTTACCCATAGTGTTACATACAACCATTTCACACCGGCATTTGGTGAAAATCTTAAGCATGAAGGTGAATCTGGAGCTATAAGTGAAGCTTACAGTGATATCTTCGGTGAATTTGTTGACCCTAAGTATGACTGGCTTCATGGTGTTGAATATAGCTTAAAAGACGTACCTGAAAGAGACTTGACCAATCCACCTGTCAAGTATTATCACGGTTTGGGCTGGCATGACACATCTGATGCTTATAAAAATTCTCTTTTTTATGACGATGGAGGAGTCCATACCAACTGCATGGTTATTTCATACGTAGCATATCTTATGACTCAGCCCGATGAAACGACCGATTCTGCCGGTATTCCGAAACAGATACTTGAAAAGATATGGTTTGAGTCGTATTCTCACTATGACAACCGCTGTCCGACTTTTTTGCAGTGTCGTGAAGCCGTTGAAGAAGCCGTAAATGACCTTTATGGCTCAGACTCAGAATATGCACAAAAGGTGAGATATGCATTTGATACGGTCGGCATCAAATATTCCGCTATTACAGTAAGGGTTGAAGATGCTCTTACCGGCGACGCTGTAAAAGATGCAGATGTTACATTCACCAGTCCTTTCTATTTATATAATCATAGCGGAACTACCACTAAATTTGCAAGGACTGACAGCCACGGCGAAGCTCGTTTCAGTGATGTTCTCAAAAACGATACTCTTACATTCGAGATAAAGCACAGTTCATATGAAACGCTTACGAGTACAGTTAAGGCAGAGACTCTTACGAGATATTATACTTTTCAGCTTGAAACACCTTACACCAATAAACTCAAAGGTATAGTGACAATTGCCGATTCAGATACTGATATGACAAATAATCCCCCACTTGAAGAGTGTAATGTCAGACTGGAAAAGCTTACGGGTGATGGTAAAATAGACGGTGAAAACAATTATATGACAGTTGTGACTGATAAAGACGGAAACTATCAATTCAATAATATCCCTTCAGGCAGATTCGAACTGACTTTCCGCAAAGACGGATATATAACTACTAAACAGACGCTAACCATAAAAAATGCTGTTACTAAACATAATGTTGCAATAGAAATTATGCCGGATTCACTTTCGGGAGGAGGTTTTGCTTCAGGAACAATAACTGACGCTAGAACGGGTGCAACGGTTTCTGGACTTACTCTTAATATATATCATGGTATTCATGTTGATTCGGAGGAGCCTTCTGATGATTATTGGTTCGCCGATACACTTACTACTGATGAAAAAGGAGAATACCATACAAACGAATTGCCAGCAGGCAGCTATACTGTTTTTGTAATTGATGAAAGAAATGGTATTGATGATTCTGAACGTTATCTCAAAACTTCATTTACAATTAAAGTATCTGGTTATGATTTAATAGCAGAGCAAAATGGTATTGTATCACAAACACTTGAAGCAAACCAGCTCCGTGTAGTTCTTACCTGGGGTTCTGTTCCGGCTGATCTTGATCTGCACGCTTTGATATACTCGAAAAATGGCAGTCAAATCTCTCATGTATCATTCTATAACAGAGAATATTACATAGGTGATGAGATAGCAACAGACCTTGACTACGATGACATGTATAGTTATGGTCCCGAAACTATAACAGTTTATATTCCTGGCAATAACCGTTATGTTTTTTATGTTCATGATTATACAAATGGTCTTTTAGGAATGGAGAATACAGAGCTTGCTAGTTCCGGAGCAAGAGTTTATGTATACGCTGGTAATTCAAATACGCCAATAGCGGTATTTTCAGTTCCTCAGGAGAATGGATCATTGTGGAAAGTATTTGAGTATAATGCAGCTAATTATGAGATTATAACATATGATGATAGTAAGAAAACTATTTCCTCTTATTTTTAATCCAAAACGATGATTCGTGGGTAATAGAACACTGTAGATTAAGTCAAAGGCTGTAGGAATAACCTGCAGCCTTTTTTTCAGAACCAATGGATCAATACTATACTTTTATTGAGCAATAATACTTGATTCGTTTTTATTTGGTAAGCGACAACCATTCCCAGCACTTCCGTAGCAATAGATTAAATGCTATAATAGTTCCAGAGGGAAATATCCGAAAGGAGCTATGAATATGCCAACAGCAAAAGAAGTTCAGAGAGAACTGTGCCGCAGAGAATGGGCAGAGTGGATCGCAGAATGCGAAAGCAGTAATATGTCGGTCAGGGAATGGTGTGCAGCTAATGGGGTGAATGTAAATACGTACTATGGACGTGTCGCTGCGCTGAAAAAGGATACAGCTAAAACTAAAAAAACGTCTACGCAGGATATTGTTCCTCTGAGTGCAGTAAAAGAAAAGCCTGATGTGCCAAGTGTAGCCAAATCTGAAACTGCTGCAGTTCCAATACGTAAACCTGTTCATGAAAAAGAGAGAGTTATTCTCCGCAAGGAGGGTATCGAGATTGTTCTTCCACCTGATATATCTGAGAGTATGATAGTTTTGCTGCTCAGAGGTCTGAAAGAATGCTGAAAAATTTGTCCGCTGACAACATATACATCGTATGCGGTCATACGGATATGCGGAAATCAATTGACGGACTGGCAGCAATAGTACAGCACCAATATCAGCTTGATCTTTTCAATAACAGTGCTTTCCTTTTCTGCGGACGGCGCAGAGACCGCCTGAAAGTCCTGTTATGGGAGGATGATGGCTTTCTTTTGTTGTATAAGCGGCTTGAAGGCGGTAAATTCAACTGGCCTCGCAGTAAAAAGGAAGTCCGTAATCTGACTCATGAACAATATATATGGCTTATGCAGGGATTATCTATAGATCAGCCCAAAGCAATAAAAAAGCTTGAAGGCGGCGTTGATATATGCTGAGTTTTGCACAGCGGATATGCACATAAATGTGGAAGATATTTCTCAATTGAAATACGCTCTTTTCCTTGAGAAATCGGGCAATTTGTGATATAATCTAAGTATCATAAATCACCTAATACAAGGAAAGGAGCGTTTCATTATGAATTATGCTGAGCTGAAAAAAGCATATGATCTGGTAATACAGAAATGCTCCGCCCTTGAAAAAGAAGTTGATGAATTAAAGAAATTCAATGAGGATAAAGACCTCCGTATCGAACATCTGACCGAGCTTGTTGTGAAGCGCAATAAGATGCTGTTCGGACAAAAGAGTGAGAAATCGAAATTTATCAACGATGGACAGCTTGCTTTTGATGGAGTTTTCAATGAAGCCGAAGCAGAAGCTGATACTTCTGCTCCTGAGCCTACAGCTGAAACAATTGCTCCGAAATCTAAGAAAACAGGACAGCACCGTGGCAGAAAAGAGATAAGAGCTGACCTTGAAACTAAAAAAATAGTATATGAACTTCCGAAGGAACAGCCGATATGTGAAGTGTGCGGAGGATCTCTGACCGAATATGCAGAGGAATACATTACTACAAGACTTGCTGTAATACCAGAAAAGGTGTATAAAATCGAGTATTACCGCAAGGTCTACAAATGCGTAAACTGCGATAAAAACGGTACAAAGGCTAATATCATAGCAACTGAAAACAAAACCCCTGCCTGTATTATCAAAAAAGGGCTTCCCGACGCAAGCCTTGTTGCAGATATTATGCAGAGAAAATATCAGCTTGGAGAACCGCTTTACCGTCAGGAGCAGTATTGGAAGCTGCGAGGTATTTATCTGAACCGAACATCACTGGCTAATTGGGTAATAAAAGGCGCAGCATGGTTTGAACCTGTTATCAAAAGGCTCAGATACCATGCTTTCTTTGAACCTGTTCTCAATGCTGATGAAACTCCTACACGGGTATTGAAAAAGGATGGTAAGCCTACCAATAAGAAAGGTCAGATGTGGATAGTATGCACGGGTGCATCTGCTTCAAAAAAGATAGCACTGTATGCGTATCGTGACAGCCGCAGCAAAACAGTTGCAGAGGAGTTGCTGAAAGGATATACAGGTGTGGTTCAGACGGACGTTTTTCAATCATACGGCAGCGGAGATTATGAAAATGCAGGCTGCTGGGCTCATTATCGCCGTAAATTCTATGATTGTATTCCTGAAGGCGATAATACCTGTCAATCCGCTCAGATTGTTGCCATAATAGATAAGGCAGCTGCATATGAAGCCTGTGCGAGAGAAGCCAAATATACTGATAAACAGATATTGACAATGAGGCAGGATATAATAAAACCTCTATTGGATGAGGCTTATGAGATAATAAGCAGTTTAAGACCGAGCAAGGGCTCTGCCCTTGGCACGGCGGTTACTTATGCCTTAAAGCAGAAAGGGAAACTGTATCTGTTCCTGAGCAATCCTAAAGTCGAAATGACCAATAATCTTGCTGAGCGAACAGTAAAGCCCTGTGTTATCAACCGTAAAAACTTCCTGTTCAGCGATGCCGAAAAAGGTGCTGATGCAAGTGCAGCAGTAATGAGTATCATAGAAACAGCTAAGAGAAATACCCTCGATGTCTACGGTTATCTGCTCTATCTTCTGACAATTCTGCCAGAATTGGGCAATGATCCTACAGAAACACAGCTCGAAGATGTCATGCCTTGGAGTATGACGTTGCCTGCATATTGCAGGCAGATGTATAGTGAGATACATTAAAAAAATATGTCATTCAAAAATATAATCTTTTATTGTAATACAATTAAATTACTTAAAACAGTGATATTTGGCGCTTTCGAAAAGGCACTTCCGATTACTCGGAAGTGCCTTTAAACAGCGATCAATGTCAGAAGTACTCCTTCTTCGCCTTTTCAACGAAAGAAGAAGCTGCACTGTCAAGATCGGTCTTATCATAGATATAATCAGTTGCAGCCGCAAAGAAATCGTCTATCAGCTTGCCGTTTTCCAGAACAGGTGAAAGCTGCGGAAGGGTATGCTCTGCCATTTTCTCCGAAGCCTCAAACTGTATGCCCTGAAGCATTCCCTGCTCATTGAGGACTTCCCTTGCAGAGGCGCTTAATGGGATACCCTTTTCTATTCCCTGAAGCTCAGCCATTTCTCTGCTGTTGAGCAGAAAATCAAGGAGCATTCCTGCTTCGGCAGGGCGGTCAGTGGTCTTGCTGACAGCGTACATAGTGGCAGGCTTAGCATACCAGCCCTCACCTGTATTATTTCCGCTGATCGAGGTCTGATCTGCAACTACTATCTCTCTTTCTTTGCTGATAGCATCGCCGAAATAGCTTTCAGCGTCGCTCACCCATGCAACAGAACCTGCGTAATTCTCGTTATCCAGCCTGATACGCTCATAATGCTCAACAAGGGGCATTACCTTGCTGTCTACAAGCTTTTTGTAGAAATCCATCATTACGGCAAAATCTTCCTCATTAAAGTTCAGATTGCCGTCCTGATCAAGGATATTTCTGCCTTGTGCCTGTTCTGCATATGATATGAGATACAGCCACATTGACTTGCTTGAAGCACTGAGCGGATAGATATTTGCAGACTTCATCGCATCTGCTGCTCTGAACAGGTCGTCCCATGTTTTGGGTACATCTGCCCCGTATCTGTCATATAAGGTCTTGTTGATATATACCGTCTCGGAATTCATAGCTATGGGAAGGGCATTGAGAACGCCGTTTCTCGTGCCGTAGCTCAGCTGTTCTTCAGTGAAATTCGATAGAGCAATATACTTTGAAAGAGCGTTGAGATCATAATATCCCATACCATCAGCTGAATAATCCGTGAGCCAGCCGTAGTTTATCTGCATAACATCGGCTTCTGTATCCGACGCCATCCAAATCTTATTTCTTTTTTCATAGCCTGACCATTCGGAATAGCTGCACTTGACTCTTATTTCAGGGTGCAGCTCCTCGAACAATTCCACAGCTTTAAGGGTATATCTGTTTCTTGCGTCATTTCCCCACCATGAAAACTCTATTTCAACCTGTGTTTTCTGACTCGACATAGTAGTCTTTTCAGAGCAGCCTGCGGAGAATATCATTGCAGCACAAAGCATAAGTGCTGTTGTTCTTCTGAATATCTTCATAAACATTGCCCTCCGTTCTCACATCACACTTGATACATTGTGATCGTTTTTTACGGAAGCACAAAGTGCAGCATATGCTTTATAGTAGGTCTCGCGGAAATCACCTTTGCCAAAAGCAGCGGCGGAATCCGCAGTAAGCTCAAGGAGTCTCATAGTACTTGTGTATTCCGACTCTCTGAACTTGTTGCAGACATCTTTTGCTCTGCTCTCGGAATCAGAACGGAAGGTCTCTTCGTCTTTTTCATTGTTTTTCAGCAGTACAGAGAATGAGTTCTCGCCGATCCTTCCGATACATTCAGCGTCGCTGAATACCTCTTTCAATATGGTTATCATTTTACCCTTCTGCTTTTCGGGGAACGTCGGATAGAATTTTTCGATTATGTCATCAAAGTTATTAATGGCAACGAGCACAACTCCATAGCAATGATTAGGATTCTTCTTCATAAGGTTATCAGCCTTGTCGCGGAAAAATCTTCTTCCCAATATATTCTCGAATCCATCCTCGCTTATCTCATCTGACAGACCAGAGGTAACTGTACCAATAGGATCCGCCATACGTCTTACGAAAAGCGCACCTGCACAGACTGCTATCAGCGCTACCAGACCTGCAAAGAGATAGATATATTTTCTTGTATCTATTGCTTCCCTGAGAATGACCTTTGTAGGTATGGAGCATACTATATACCAGTCGCCGTTTATGGTATTTAAGGTAGAAAGGTTCTCACGTCCGTTTATGACTACCATGTCCTTGTTCCTGATATCATCAAGGAGCTTGTCAGGGATAACTGAACCGCTGCTGTCGCCCTTTACAGATGAGTATATCATTCTGTAATTTCTGTCCGTCAGACGTATCTCCATATCACTTAGATTCTCGGGATTCTCAAAGACGGAATCAAGCTCAGCGGTGTAAAACGAGATAAGAAAGATAATATTGTCGTTCATCTGTTTTACATAGTAGATACGCTCATAGTCGTCGTTATAGCCGGTGAACCAGCCGTCGTGAGTACGGCGTCGGGTGATCATTGTGGAAAGCTCAGAGTAAAGCTTGTCGCCGAAAAGCTTTATAGTACCGTTTGAAACCTTTCCTATCGTTTTGTTGTTTGCATAAACGATGCCATAGTCAACGAAATTCTCCATAAGACACAGACTGCTGAGATCTGATGCAATCTGCTTTTCTATATTTATGGATTCGTATTCATCGTTTTCAGGTGCGGAAGCATCGTAGCTGTAGGCATTATCCACCGAATAAGCCAGAGTTCCGATAGTTTCCATTCTGCTGAGGTATGCTTCAAGATTCAGCTTGAGCTGAACATTGAGCGTTGAAGTCATTGAGCTGACCTTTTCCTTTGTCAGCTCATCGTATTTTGTGACAATAAAGGCTGTAATGCCAATGATCGCCGCAATAACGATAGCAGCGTAGCCTATTATCATAAGTACGCTCATTTTTTTGATCTTCTCAAGACCAATAGTCTGGATTTGATCCCTTGTCATTTTTTTCCTCCTGTTTTTTAATATCCCTTTTTGTCTGTAACGCTCCAAAGCACAAAGGACGTCCGAAAAATCGGCGCATGATCCGGAATCCCTTATGTAAGCAGATTTATTTTACCATATATTTTTTACTTTGTCCATACATTTATATAAATAAATTTTTTTTGCACATTATGTTACCTTTTTATCGGGTATTTACTGCAAATCCTTGACATGGATAACTGTCTGGGGTGCGGGCGTGGTGTCCCAACCGGATTCCCGTTAGTCCAATCACTGCTTTCATTATAACTTAGGTTTCGAGTGCGTGTAAACCATGCCTGGCTTGTCATGGATTTATACGACTGTAATTATTATAGTACAGTAACTCACTGCAATTCATTGTGATGAACCGAATACGGGATTTGAGCCGAGGTTGATCTTGGCTCATTTTTTTGGCCCGCTGGTCTGGTTGGCGGTTACTTTATTTGTGTTAGACGTATTAATTATTTCGATATAGCAGTAATATATATTATGCTAATCTGACAATTAATCAAGAGCATTCCAAACATAAAACAAAAAATGAATATCTAAGCAACAGAAAAGCAATAAATCACAAGACTTTACAGTTACTTTATGATATAATAAAAAATTGGATCTGCAAAAATAAAAGCTTTTTTCAAATCTGAACTGTAATTATTTTTACACAATAAAATGGAGGAATAAGAATGATAAAAAAGGTATCTGCTTTTTTCGTCAGTGCTGTTATGTGCATGACATCAGCTTTATCAAGCTGCACGCTACAAACTGATAAGAAAAAAGCTATTTCAGATGAAAGTCAAAGTCTAGCTAACAACGATTATAAGTTGAGCTCAACCAACTCATTGGGAGATTATATCACCAATTCCGCTGGGCAATTCAATAATAACCTCTCTCAGCTTTCAAACAGGATAAATGATACTGAATATGCGATAACATTATTAGAATTTGACAAGGACAACGGCAAAATCACAATTGTATCAAATCAGCCTGGAAATTGCAATGTTATAATTTCTTTTGTTGATGATGAAAAAACAAATAATGTTATTTCAAAGAAAATAGAAATAGATGGAGGACAGTCCATAAAAACAGAAAGTTCATTAGATGTTAATGAGCTTCCCGATTACTTCCTTGTAAAGGCTCAGCTTTTTGACTGCTTTGATCGTGCTGTTGGCAATGAGTTTACACTGAACAAATATACAAAAAATGTTCAGGAAATTATAGCTACAGATATTACTGCATTTGAACCTGAGCGAGTTATAAACTTAGATAATGACGAAACTACAAACTTCATCGTTCTAAGTGATGATACAATAAAAGCAGACTCCTCAGACGAGGTCAACACTCTTATTTCTGCCGACTATGAGAACGATACATATGTGTTCAAAAACGCCAATGAAGTTATACTTGGTCTTAAAGAGGGCGATGATTTCTACATTCAACCTGACGAGGATAATCTTATTGCAATCAAGGTAGATTCCATAGAGTGTGAAGATGATACTGTTACATTAACGGGTGAAAACGCTGTTGATGAGATACTTGAGTTTGCTAAAATCGAGTCAGTGTCATATCTAAGTGACGGTACTATAGATACAACAGACGCAGACGATAATCTCGTTTTTCTCGATATGCCAAAAAATCAGAGAAAATTTGCTGTACCAAGTCATGGTCTTGATTTTACGCTGCACAAAGTTGGAAAAGAAAATCTTGCTACTGGCGCTGTGACAATTGGTTTGAACGAAGAATTACTTAAACAGAATAATTATTTTGAGAACAATTCAAACGAAGAGACTTTAGACATTTCGTTATCAGGTAATATAAAATTCAAAGCCGAGCTAAACTTCTATATGAAAGGCGATTTTGTTAACTACGAATTCTTATTTACCAATGAATTATCTATTACAGTCGGCATAAAAAGTGAAGTATTTGACGAGAAATTAACACTTGGCAAAGTAACAATTCCAACACCTGTTTTAGGAATACTAATAGAAGGAACTCCTAAAATTGTTACCCAAATATCCGGTTCCTTAGATTATAATTTCAGTTATACATCTTTAGTGGGAGCTAGATATACTCCTGAAAGCGGATTAGTCCATTTAAAAGACTGTGGATTAGAGCATTATAAATGTTCATTTGAAGCAGAAGCAGAAGCTTATATTGGCGTGGAGATAGATTTATATTTGTGTTTGTTTAACGCAAAAATAATACGTACAGGTATTACACTATCTGCTGGAGTTGCATTAAATGCAAAAACAACAATTCCACAAAATAACAATAGTTTTTTTGATGCTGTAGATAGTTCCATCTCTAAAAAAGTTTGTAAATATAATGCCAATCAAGAATTACTTCATAAATGTAGTTTCTGTACGTCATTTGACCCAAAATTTAAAGCATCTATTAATTTTGATATAGCAATTCCAATCTTAAAACTCACTCTTGACCCTGAGATAGTGTCTATAGAAGTTAATGTCCCACCTTTGCGTTCACATTATTCAGTTCCATATGGATTTGGTTGGGATGAATGTGATAACTTCAGATACAGAGTTCTTTTCAATATAACAGACGAAGAAACAGGTGATCCTGTTTATAATGCAAGAATAATCGTCGATGGAGTTGAAGTAACTACAGGTAGTGATGGAAAAGCTTATCTTTTTTGCGATAACGGAGATTATACTTTTAATGTAGAATATCAGGACACTCAAAGTCTTGCTACTCACAAGAATACCGGACAGTTTTGTATCGACGATTCTGCTTTATCAATTAGTTTTCCTGTTAATACAAAAGGCAGTAAATCAACAACCGTTACAAGTACAGGCACTAAAAAAACAACTGCACCTCATAGTGATATAACTACAA
>Ga0129313_1000927_pt1 | contig 21109 bp, 21 predicted proteins | sample O1105metagenome_FD_94436 | JGI IMG/M metagenome (GOLD analysis project Ga0129313, IMG submission 94436) | Orangutan group fecal microbial communities from fecal samples from Wisconsin, USA - O1105 metagenome | ecosystem: Host-associated > Mammals > Digestive system > Large intestine > Fecal...
ACCCTCTGAAACGATTGATTTCAAAGGGTTTTAGTTTTATATACAAAAAGAGCACACACCTACAATCGCTTAGGGCTGCTGGATTCCTCCCCTGACCCACTTCACGCGCAGATGTTGCTCCGAGGAATATTATATCATAATTTCTAGATTATGCAAACTAAGACTGTTCTTTGGCAGCTTGCTTGGCTGCTTTTTTCTTTTCACGGTTTTTACGGAAAAAATCTTGCATGATAGCTGCACATTCGGTCTCTAAAATCCCAGTCTCCACTTCCACTCGATGATTGAGACGAACGTCCGTCAGAATATCATAAAGACTGCCTGCACCGCCAAATTTTTGATTGGCAGCCCCATAAATCACTTGTGGAATGCGGGCAAGCCCAATAGCTCCGCTACACATCACGCAAGGCTCAATGGTCACAAATAGGGTGCTATCTAGCAAACGCCAACTACCTTCGTTTTCATTGGCATCATCAATCGCCATGATTTCAGCATGCAAAATGGCTTTCTGACGTTCTTCACGCGCATTGTGTCCACGTCCAATGATAACACCGTTTTTCACGATAACACAGCCAATTGGGATTTCCTCTTTTGCTAGCGACTTTTGCGCTTCCTTGAGCGCTTCTCGCATGAAATATTCCTTTTCTTCTTGTGTAAATTCAGCCATTATAGCTCACCAAGTTGCCATGATTTGTGTGGCTCAGCTAAATCAACAGGAACACCGTCAGCATAATTTTCTGCTTCTTTTTTAAGCACTTGAAGGTGATTTTCGGCATCAATTCCTTGTGGTGGAACTGGTGGCGTATGCGTCAAGACAAGGGATGTCACACCTGCAGCCTTGGCAATTTGCCCTGCTTCTTTGGTTGTCAAATGCGCTGGGTGATTTTCATTTCCCGCATAAAGGTAAACATCTGCCAAAAAGAGGTCAGCGCCTGCAGCAAATTTATCCAAGCCTTCAAAATAGCCTGTATCACCAGTGAAAACAAGTGTTTGCCCTGTTGCACGTTCGACAATACGAAAAGCGTAGCAAGGAACAGGGTGGACGGTTTTGATAAAGGTAATGTCGAATGGACCAATCTTCTCAACGCCGTTGACATCATAAGCTTTCCCTTGAGAAACGCCGTCTAAAGTCAGTTTAGCAAATTCTTGCTCATCTTCGGTGTGTCCGTAGATTGGCAAAATTTTAGGTTCCCAGAGATGTTTGGGATATAGTTGGAAATAATGGCGTAGCACGCCTAAATCAGCAACATGGTCAGGATGATAATGTGAAATAATCACCGCATCCAAGTCAAGTGGGCTGATTTCTTTTTCTAATTCTGTGACAGCACGGCTTCCGCAATCCATAAGCAATTGAAAACCGTCCTCACTCGTAACGAGATAAGAGGTCGTTCCGCCGTCTTTATATGGGTAAGCTCCCCAGCAACCAAGTGTTGTGAGTTTCATCGTAGAATCCTCCTCTAGTAATGCTTACTCACATTATAACATTTTTTGAAAACTATCTCTTACGACACCATCAGTCTATCTTTAAATTTATAGGCTACAACACTAGCAATAATTGCCTTAATCGTATCTCCTGGGATAAATACAAGATTTGATAAAAGAGAAGTCAACAAAGATGTGTGTATATAAACAGATAGATAAATTGCTCCCATCACATCAACAAATAAAACACCGCCTAGTAAAATTGCAATTAAATTATTAATAAAAGATGATGTCTTAAAAATTTTCAAAATCACATTGATTAGAATTGGCACAAAAAACCAAGCAACCACATAACCAGCCGTTGGTCCAGCAAAAACAGCAAACAAGGTACTACCAGAAAAAGCTGGAATAAACATCCCCAAAAGGAAAAACAGAAGAATCGACAAGCACCCTTTTTTCCAACCTAAGAGCACACCTGCTAACATGATTCCCAAATTTTGCAAAACAATTGGAACAGGGATAAAACCCAGTGGAATGGCTGGAATAAAACCTAAAATGACAAGAATAGTTGTCATCATTGCAATATAAAGTAAATCTCTCACGTTTTTCATAAATTACTCCTTAAAATAAATGGTTTCGTGTAAGCGACAGTTCGGATTAAAGTCATGATAACAATATGGACAAGCCCCTTTTTTATACTCTGCATAAGTTAAAAAATGGCGGCAATTACCACAAAGAACAGGTGAGGCAGCTTTTACCGAAACTGATTCAAAAGGGTGATTTCGTAACTGATTATGACATTGATAGCAAGCAAAATAATCTTGGCACTTACCACATTTGAGAGCAACAATGTCCTGTTTTGTATGATAATGTTTGCATCTTCCTTTACTATCAAGATTAATTCCATAAATTATCATAATCATCAACCTCCTAACAAAGTTTACTACTTTATTTATTTTTAGTCAACCTATTTATTTTCATCAGTTAACTCTTTTTGGGGATCCAAACAAAAAAAGCCTGAAACAACTGTTTCAAGCTTCAGAATATATTAGAAATTACGGTCACTCTTGTTATAACCGTAGCGTTCAAAGAAATCCTCGCGGAATTCCAAAAGATTGTCATCCATAATAGCTTGACGAACTTTTTTCATCAAGTTGACAAGGAAGTAAAGGTTATGATAGCTTGTCAAACGAAGCCCAAAGGTTTCATCAGCTTTAAGCAAGTGACGAATGTAAGCACGTGTGTAATTGCGACATGTGTAGCAATCACAATCATGGTCAAGTGGTGTGAAATCTTCTGCGTAAGCTGCATTTTTAACCACCAAACGCCCTTCACTTGTCATACATGTTCCATTTCGAGCGATACGTGTTGGAAGCACGCAGTCAAACATATCCACACCGCGGATAACACCGTCAATCAAACTATCTGGTGCACCAACGCCCATAAGGTAACGTGGTTTATTTTCTGGCAACATTGGCACTGTGAAATCAAGCACCTCATTCATTTCTTTGTGTGATTCTCCAACGGCAAGTCCACCAATTGAATAACCTGGGAAATCCATGCTGACCAAGTCACTAGCTGATTGGCGACGAAGGTCTTTGAAACCAGCACCTTGCACGATACCAAAAAGCCCTTGGTCATGTGGACGACGATGTGCTTTCAAGCCACGTTCAGCCCAACGACTTGTACGTTCGATTGATTTTTTAACGTAATCATACGGTTGGTAGAATTGAGGACATTCATCAAAGCTCATCATGATGTCCGAGCCAAGATTATTTTGAATAGAAATGGCTTTTTCTGGTGAAAGGAACATTTTAGCACCGTTAAGGTGGTTTTTAAAGGTCACCCCTTCTTCGGTGATGTTACGTGTATCAGCCAATGAATACACTTGGAAACCACCACTATCAGTCAAAATTGCTTGGTCCCAATTCATGAATTTATGAAGTCCACCAGCACGAGCGATTAATTCGTCACCTGGACGTAACCAAAGGTGATAAGTATTTGATAGGATAATCCCTGAGCCCATTTCCTTGAGCTCTTCTGGCGATTGTGTTTTAACCGTTGCTTGTGTCCCAACCGGCATAAACATTGGCGTTGGGAATGTGCCGTGTGGTGTGATAATTTCACCCAAACGCGCACCTGTGTGTTTTTCTTTCTTAATTAAGCGATACTTAATCGGATAATCTGTCATTTTCTTCTCCTAGCTACCACAAAAAACAGTTGTGGGCATTTTTAATATTGTCATGATTAAACAGTAATCAGACTGAGAATTTGAGACTGAAAAGCTCATTAATCTCTTGCCTTGTATTATTAAAAATACAAAGCACAACCTTTACGATTTTACCAAAAATCACATCTTTTGTCATGTCTCTCTGATTTAGTGTGCTATCTCTAATACAATATGATATAATTGAAAACGTGGAAGTAATTATTTTTTAAGGGATATAAAGGAGGTCCATTATGAAAGCTTCAGAAACACGTCGAAAAGCTAGAGAATTTCTTAAAACACTCTCTGGTAAATATCAACTATTTATTGTTTCTATTGTTTTAGCGATTCTTACCGTTTCAATTTCTTATCGTCAAGCGATTTTTACAACAAGCAACGGTACTGAATTTAGCATCACAGAATCAGTTCCAAGTATCATTGGAATTCTGTCTGCACTATTTCTTGCGTCAGCAAGTTATGCTGTACTTGACGTGATTCGTCTCAAACGTGACCACGTCGAAGTAGGAGACAACATGATTGTCTTTTCAAACGAATTATTTGGGAAATACGTTTTGACAGCTATTTTAAAATGGCTATTTCTCTTCTTATGGTCTTTGATTGCTGGTGTCGGAATATTCATTTTCGCTATCGGAATTACTTATGCAGCTGTGGATGATTCTGCTGCGGGGTGGGTTATTGTGATTATTGGTTTGATTGCGATGATTGCAGGATTTGTACTTGCTATTATGAAAAACTATTCATACAGCATGACAACCTACATCCTTTATGATGATGTCCAAAACGGCACTTATGAAGGTCCTCGTAGCATTATTGATAAGAGTACAAAACTAATGAAAGGAAACAGATGGCGTTTCTTCTGCCTACAATTTAGCTTCATTGGTTGGCATATTTTAACAGCATTCACTTGTGGTTTGCTTTACTTCTACACACTACCATATACCACAACAGCTAACCTCTTCTTCTACGAAGATTTACTAGAAAATGCTGAATAATATAACAAATCACCCTAGCCTTGCTAAGGTGATTTTTTTATGTTCAGGTTTATGACCAAAGTCCAACTTGAACCTTTACTTATCCTCGTAATAGGTCATAAAAGATTCGCCTGCTGCTTTTAGTTTTTCTTGGCATTTTGGGCAAATACCATAAGCTGTCAGTTGAATTTTTGTGATTTGATAACCTGTTTGTTCATAAGCTTCTTTGCCAATATCAATGGCATCAACATCCATAAAATCAGCAATTTCACCACAGTTTTTACAAACAATGTTAATGTGCTGATGTCCCATAAAATCATAGTAAGTTGTGGTGTCGTTTGTTACTTTTAACTCGGCAACAAATCCTTCATCAACCAATACTTTCATATTGTTATAAACCGTTGCTAAACTCATATTAGGGTGTTCTGGCAATAGGTCTCTATAAATTTTATCGGCACTAGGGTGCTCATGACTATTTATAATATAAGCAATAATGGCTTTACGAGTCTCCGTTATACGGATGTGTTTCTTTTTGAGATGCTCAATGACATTCTCATAGGCATCCAAAGGACGGTGGTGAGTGTGAACATCCATTATAGCTCTCCTTATCTAATTTACTAAGTTAATTATAACATAGTTTAAAAAAGTACATGTCAAGACACGCTCACCTATTTTATTACAAAAATCAGACAATTTCAAGTTGCTGAGAGATTTTTTAGTAAAAAATTGATGAAATCGGATTTTTGAAATGTTACTTTTGGATTTTTTGTAAATATCGACATAAAATTCTTGACTATTTCTCAGATTTGGTCTTATAATATATTTGTCGTTAACGACATAAAATAATCAAAAGGAGATCAACAGATGACAAAAACATTTAAAACTTTGGACGATTTTTTAGGAACTCACTTTATTTACACTTACGATAATGGTTGGGAATACGAATGGTATGCTAAAAATGACCACACTGTTGATTATCGTATTCATGGCGGTATGGTTGCTGGGCGTTGGGTCAAAGACCAAGAAGCTAATATCGTTATGCTCACAGAAGGTGTTTATAAAGTTGCTTGGACAGAACCAACTGGTACTGACGTTGCCCTTGATTTCGTGCCTAATGAGAAAAAATTGAACGGTACGATTTTCTTTCCTGCTTGGGTTCATGAACATCCTGAAATTACGGTTTGCTTCCAAAATGAACACATTGATTTAATGGAAGAATCTCGCGAAAAATACGCTACTTATCCAAAATTAGTCGTTCCTGAATTTGCTCACATTACCTATATGGGTGATGCGGGGCAAAATAACGAAGATGTCATCTCTGAAGCACCATACGAAGGCTTACCAGACGACATTCGTAATGGGAAATACTTTGATGATAATTACAAACGTTTGAAAAAATAATTATCTAATCTGGTGAATTCTTGCTATACTAGTTATAAACAACTATTCATTACAAGGAGGTCTTATGCCTAAAGAACGTCTCTTACCCTATATCATTTTGGGGATTGTCAAGCATTCTTCACCGATTACTGGGCAGGCTATTACGAAACAATTTGACAATGAGATTGGCGAATTTTGGCGTGCTTCTCATAGTCAGATTTACCCTGAATTAAAACGTATGTCCAATGACAATTGGCTCAAACAAACGACCTCTGAAGATAATGCTAAAGAAAAATATTACCAATTAACGAGTGAGGGGGAAGCAATTCTTTCTAACTGGTTAGAGGAAACGGTCGAGGAAGCGCCTATTCAAAAGGACCTTTTCTCTTTAAAAATGTTCTTTATCCACGACCAAGCTAATCCACGGATTTTGTCCTTATTAGAGGAAGAACGTCAGATTTTGCTAGAACAGCTGGCGCATTTTAAAATGCGAGAAAAATTACTTTTTTCAAGCTCAAAAGATATTAATCGCGCCTACGGTCACTACCTTATCCTAAGCCGCGCCATTTCACGTGTTAGCAGTCAATTGAGCTGGATTGAGGACACTATCCAGCAATGGCAGAAACATCATAAAAACTGAGAGTCCGCAAAAAGCGACTCTCAGTTTTTTTGTTAGCTTACAAGCCTTGATATTCAATCTTGATGCATTTGTTCATGACAATTTTATCACGTCCTGCAGCTTGTAAAATATCAGCAGCTTCTTGACTTTCTAGACCAAGTTGCGCCCAGAAAATGTCGGCATCTGTTTCAATGAAATCTTTGGCAACTTCTGGTAGAAATTCACTTCGTCTGAAAACATCAACAATGTCAATGTGGACAGGAACATCTTGAAGTCTAGCATAAGCTGTCTCGTTTAAAATTTTCTGTCCTGCTAATCTTGGATTGACAGGAATAATCGTATAGCCAGCTTCTTGCATGATTTTTGAAACACCATAAGCTGGGCTATTTTCACGATGTGATAAACCAACAACAGCAATGGTTTTGGCATTTTTTAAATAATCAGCAATCACATCTTGACTAGGATTTTGAAATGTTGTCATCTGGCTGCCTCCTTTGTATGACGTTTTTCTTAAGTATAACATAGTTAATGCAAAAACTGAGCTGAGGTATAAATGAGGTATAAAAGTGCTCAATTCTTTGTATGTTATAGTATTAATTGCAAAGCGCAGTAGTTGAGTGGGTTCTAATACGCTGATAAATCAGCTTTTACAACCCTACTTGACATCAAGCTTCGCTTGACTTTATTTCCCACCTTGAAAGATTCCCCAAATCTTTCAAGCCTTGCGGGGGTGGGAGTAAAACGGTCTGGGGATAGACCGTTTTAGGTCAGCAACAAGAAATTAAGACTTGCTGAAAATCGAATTTCTTCGAAATTACCGATTTCTGTCCCACTCCCGGTTTTTTATTTTTATTTTGCTTCGTACCATGTTTGTCCTGCATTTTCGTCTGCAATGAGGGGTACTGATAAGTCAATCGCTGATTCCATGGTTTCTTTGACCAATGTTTTAACGGCTTCAAGTTCATTTTTGGGTACTTGAAGAATGATTTCATCGTGTACTTGTAGAAGCATTTTTGTCTTGAATTGACCGTCAACTAAGGCTTTGTCAAGGTTAATCATGGCAATTTTGAGAATGTCAGCTGCGCTACCTTGGATTGGTGAGTTGATAGCTGTGCGTTCTGCAAATTGACGAATATTGAAATTACGTGAATTAATATCTGGCAACTCTCGGCGACGGTGGAAAAGCGTTTCGACATAACCTTTGTCTTTGGCATCACGTACCACGCGCTCCATGTAATTTTTAATACCTGGGTAGCGTTCAAAATACGTTTCAATGTATTGTTTAGCCACTTTACGTGGAATGCCGAGGTTATTAGCAAGCCCATAATCCGAAATGCCGTAAACAATACCAAAGTTAACAGCCTTAGCGTTACGACGGTCATTTGGTGTGACATCTTCTGTTTTTTCAATGCCAAAGACACGCATGGCTGTTGACGTATGAATGTCTGCTCCTTCACGGAAAGCCGCAATCAAATGCTCATCATTTGAAATGTGAGCTAGAACACGCAATTCGATTTGTGAGTAGTCAGAACTTAAAAGCACTTCATCTTCTGTCTCTGGGACAAATGCTTTACGAATCAAGCGCCCTTGTTCTAAACGTACTGGAATGTTTTGCAAGTTAGGGTCAACACTAGACAAACGACCTGTTTGCGTCAAATCTTGTAAGTAACGGGTGTGAATTTTTCCGTCCTGCAAAATGAAATCCTGCAAACCAACGATATAAGTTGATTGCAATTTGGCAATTTGGCGATATTCCAAAATTTTAGACACGATTGGCGAGATTGGCGCCAATCGTTCCAAGACATCCACCGCTGTTGAATACCCTGTCTTGGTTTTCTTCGTGTAGCTTGTTGGCAATTGCATCTTGTCAAAGAGCAATTCACCCAATTGTTTTGGCGAATTGATATTAAATTCCATGCCCGCCAAATCGTAAATTTCTTGTGTCAACTCATCGATAACAGCCTGGTTAGAAGCTTCCATTTCTTGAAGCGTTGCTTTTTTAACCGAAATACCTGCAATTTCCATTTTAGCAAGGACATTTGCCAACGGTTGCTCCATGTCAAAGAGAAGGCTGGCTTGTTGGTGTTCTGTCAACTTGTCTAGCATGACTTTCTCAGAATGGTTCAAAACCACAATCTTACGTGCTAAATGGCTGAGCAGCACTGCTTTTTTAGGAACGGCACGCTTAACCCCCTTGCCATAAACAGCTTCGTCACTATCTAAAACATAATCCGTGTAAAGTCGTGCAATAGTTGACAGTTCATTGTCATCAACCGTTGATAGGAGGTATTTTGCCAAACGGCTGTCAAATGCTGGCGCTGGTAAATCAACACCCAGATGACTAAGCAAGACTTTGCTACGTTTAAAATCGTAAGTTTTGATTGGTTTAGCTAGCGCTGCTTTGAACAAATCGTCCTTGAGAAGGTCAAGATTGGTTGACGCATAAATCGCCTTGTCATTTCCCCAAGCAAAGCCAATGATATTTTCAACGTGATAATTATCACCTAAAATTTCAAAATAGAAAAATTGGTCATCCGTGAACATATCCGCACTCAAGCTATCCACCTCGGCGTAGCTAACGTCGAATTTTTCTTGTTTCTTCGGAGCACCTAGATTGTCTTTAAATTGCTTGAAGCCCATTTCATCGTAAAATGGTACTAATTTGTCCAAATCTGGTCCCTGATAGTTGATGTCGTCCAAACCAATGGTAATCGGTGCACTGATATTGATAGTCGCCAAAGTCTTAGATAAGAAAGCTTGCTCTTTATCATTAATCAAGTTTTCTTTCATCTTAGATTTTTTCATGCCGTCAATGTTTTCGTAAACACCTTCAAGGCTGCCGTATTCTAAGAGTAATTTAAGACCAGTTTTTTCGCCAATTTTTGTAACGCCAGGGATATTATCTGATTTATCCCCCATGAGCGCTTTAAGGTCAATGAATTGTTTAGGGGTGATTCCCATTTTTTCCATAAGGTAGGCTGGGGTGAATTCTTCAAATTCTGCCACACCTTTTTTGGAAATTTCAACGGTTGTGTTGTTATCAGCTAATTGAATAAGGTCTTTATCTCCGCTGACAATGGTAACGTCGTACTCGTCCTCATTTTCAGCTAATTTATCCAATGTTCCGATAATATCATCAGCTTCATAATTTTCCAAATCATAGAAAGTAATGCCAAGCGCACTAAGCATTTCACGAATGTAAGGCAATTGCTCACGGAATTCATCTGGCGTTTTGGCACGACCTGCCTTGTAATCTTTGTACATTTCTGTACGGAAAGTCGTCTTACCAGCATCAAAAGCCACCAAAACGTGTGTTGGCTGAACTCTTTCTAATAAATGATTGAGCATGAGGTGAAAACCGTAAATGGCATTGGTATGCAAACCAGCACGATTTTTAAAGCGATCAATCTGATTATACAGTGCAAAAAAGGCACGATAAGCAACGGATGACCCGTCAATTAAAAGTAATTTTTTCTTGTTTTCCATGGCTTTATTATAACATATATTGAGCTTTCATTTGGCTTTGGAAGGTTGAAGAAATCCTTTTTTCTGAATTTCCCTAAAATGACACAAAATCTCCACTTTTATAACATTTTTCTTGTCTTGGAGTTAATAAAGGCATTAATTTCAAAGATTATGGTGAATTTTCCTGTCTTTAACGGAAAATAATTTTTTCCTTAAGATTTCTTTAAGGCTACCTTTTTATACTTTAGTCATTCCTAAAACTTTCACAGCTGGCTTTGCTAGCTAACGTTCACTTTAGCACCTCCCAAGCTAAGTGAATGTATCTTTTTCATAATCTCCTTAAAGTCTAGCCTCTAGCTAGGCTTTTTGTGTTGAAAAAACACTCCCTTATTAGGAAGCGTTAAACTATAAATAATTCACTAAATACATCAAAATTGGGACAATGAGCATAGTGAGAAGGGTTGATTCGGTCACCATAATGGCTGCGTAATCTGCGTCTGCTCCGTAAAGTTTTGCGACAACGGGGGCGTTTGTCATGACAGGCATGGCTGATTGGATGATAAAGACTTGTTTCATTAGTAATGGCATTTGCGTGTGGCTAACAATTACCATCATTAACAGCGGAGCTACAACAAAACGTCCTAAAAGGACCAAAACATTGTCTTTACTAAAACGCAGACGTGACAGCCCTGCATTTGCCACCGAAATCCCAATAAAAATCATTGATAGCGGAATCGTAAGGTTGCCCAAATATTGAAAGTCGCTAAGTAAAAAGGCAGGCAGTTGGATGTTCAATAGCACCAAAATCACCCCAATAATAAAACCTAAAAGCGGTGGTGAGAAAATTTTTCGTAAACTATCACGAAAGTCAATCGTGGCAGAATGACGTCCATCTTTTTGGATAAAATAAGTTCCAATCGTCCAAAAGAAAGTCGTGTTGCACATGTAATAAACCAAAACGTAAGGAATGCTTTTATCACCAAAAAGGGCTTGATTGATAGGCAATCCCACAAAAATGGTATTGGAATTAAAAACCATAGAGACAAACAAGCCCTGATGTTTTTTATCTACGGCAAATAGCTGCGCTACCGCCATGGCAATCGCAAGTAGAATAATCATCGAAAGAGCAGGAAAACGCAATTGTGGCAGCATTTTTAACAATTCATCAGCCGTGAAACGACCAACAATCGTATAAATCATGTAACATGGTAAAGCCACTTTGGTAACCAATTTTGCAATCAAAGAGGGAGTCTGGTCATCAAACCAACCTTTTTTAGCTAAAACATAGCCCACCATAACCATGACCAAAATAATTAAAACACCTGAAATACTATTCACAAACGTTGCCATTACTTACTTCCTTTTAAACTAATTGCTTTCAGTATAGCATATTTTCTTAGGTTTCTTAAGATTTATAGAACAAAAAAACAATTGGATTTTGCTTACTCTTCAATCAAGAACCAATCTCCCATAGCTTGGATTTGTTGCCACAAGAGGGTTGGTAAGTTGAGGGATGAAAGTTAACGATTCGCATTATTATAAAAATTAGGTATCAAACTAAGGACTTTGTTGGTATTATAATAAAAAACACGTTTTCCATCTCTTGTTTTTTCAACTAGTCCCGCATCTTTCAGAAGCGTTAAATGGTGTGAAATAGTAGGTTCACTAACACTCAAAATCTGTGATAAACCTTTTGTTGTTTTCTTGCCTTGATTTAAATTAACTAAAATATCAATTCTTACAGGATCAGATAATATTTTGAAGGTATTAGCCATAGCTTGTCGTGAAAGGTTGCCTATGTGTTGTGAATTAATATCATAAATAATGGTAATACCCTCTCTAAGTCTGTTAATCCTAACATGTGGCCATGTAACAGAACTCGGAATAAAATAGAGTTTTTCACCACACCCTAATTCATAAACCTCATCTTCCTTGGTTTGAATTTTAATTGAACCAGTATTCCAATAAATTTGATTTGAATCAATCGTACTAATAAAATTTACAAACCCCTTTTCTACAATATCGTCCATCTGCTTTTTGACATTATGATTTAAAATATTAATCAAATTTGAATTCGATACTAATTCTTTAAAATAGGTATCATTATATTCCCTCAAGAAAGAAAAGAGCTTTAAAAATACAAGATTTTTATTATGCTGTAAGTCTCTCACCAATTCAGTTTTGTCAAATTCTTTTAGCTCCTGAATCAAATCATCTACATTCTTATTAAAGAAACTAGTTCCCAAATGAGATAACTGTACCTCTAAACAACAATCTTCAGTAATCATTTCTTCCATAAAGAAGCTAGGAACAGATTTCCTATAAAGTGGTGAAAAATACTTCAATTCAGCTAATGTTTTACAATCCATTTGCTTCCTTGTTTCTATAGCCCATGCCGTCATCAATCCATGGCCCTCAGGATTAAGTAAAACATGCAAGCTACAAAAAAGCTCACTAAGCGGTGAAAAAATACTATGACAATTATTATCCAATGAACGAATATTTTTTACAAGTTGCTCCGAAAAGTTGATCGTAATCGTCATTAACTGCCTCCCCAAAAATCCTAAATTTTTCTTCTAGCTAAATTATTGATAACAATAGCTGCAATCGTTAGACAAGCTCCAAAAATCTCTATTGCTGAAATTTGATAACCTAGAAATACTTCTACTAAAAATGTTACAATCGGCACTAAATTCATGAATAACGAACCATTTTGTGGTCCAAGATATTTATTACCAACGTTCCACATTAGAACTCCAATAACACCTGAAAAAATACTCATATAAAATAGTTGGCCTAGAACAGAATGTAAATCAGATAAAGATGGAGCATTAGAAATATTCATTTTTGTTAGTATAATTATAACAAAAATCGAACTAATATTCCCAAACAAACAGCTTAAAGTCGTATATTTTAAAGGTGACCAGTCTGGAAAATTGCTCACACCTATTGTATAAAATACCCATGCAAAAACACTTAAAAATATTAAAATAATTGGTTTTAGCAAATTCTTTTCTTGCTGAAAAATGGCTAAATTCCCTTTAGTTACAACTAAAAATACACCTACAAGAGAAACTAAAATCAAAAAAAGCGTTAAAAATCCTGGAAATTCCTTTTTATACCCCCATAAAACCAAAATAGAAACCATTGGAATTAAAGCCATCAATAAGGAGGCCAATATTGTTCCCTGAGTGCCCGCCATTTTTTGACCTGCAAACACTAAAAAATTATAGGCACAAAAAGCCATTGTCCCTAAAAAATAAATACTGATAAATTGACTTTTAGCAATAATAAAACCATCTTTTCCTTCTCTCAAAAATAAAATTATCGATAAAACAACGGCAACAGTCAAATATCTTATTAAAGTAAACCAGTACGGGTCTATAACATGTAAAGCACTTCCAGCAATCGGCCACTGTGCTCCAAACATTACTCCCGCAATCAGACAACTACAAAAACCTATCAAAAATTTATTTTTTGTCATAATAACTCCTAAATTTAGTCAAAAACTCCTGTTTAACTTCTGCTAACCTATTAATATCATTCAATTGTGATACTTTATATCCAACATAATACGGCGACACTACAAAACGAGGAACAACTTTACACATTACTTTATCACTGTTTCTAAAAAAGAAGAGATTGTAAGAACGACAATTTCCTAAAAAGTAGTCTTTAAGCAGATACATCACAACATTTTTAATACCATCTGCAAAATTATCTATTTGATTCTGATTAGCAATAATATTAAACTCACAAAATCCCATTGTTGGTTTCGTTGATATATTGATTTCAGCGCGACCAACATCTTCTGTGCAAATAGTAATTCCTTTAAAACTTTCTAAACTTAACGCTTCATAAATGTTTTTCGATTCAAATCCTACTATTTGCAAGTGAGGATGACGCAAACTGCCACCTGATAAAGGCCCAAAATTTTTAAACATTGCTACACTTCGAAATCTTTTCTTCGATTGCATACTAGAGAATTTTTCCATTGCATATCGAATCAACTGCCGGTTATAGTCATATGTATAATTTGAAATCTCCCCCCAATGATCATCAGATTCAATAATAATCGTCTGATAAGTTTCCTCTAACGTTCGATATTTATTTTCCAACCAAATCATCGTACCATTCTGCTCAAGAATATTTGTCAACTTATGAACTTGACAAAATGGACAGTCACTACTATCATCAGGCTTTTCTTTTGCAATTTTGGGATTAAAAATCAATGGTTTCATAATTCTAACCTTCTTCCAAAAAGTATTGATTTTGGTGTATTAAAAAAGATATCTTCACAGCTTTCATTACTAATATCTGCATATTTTTTTATATTATTTTTATACAACTGGTAACCTTCAGTTACTGAAAGCTTATTAATCTGACCTAGATCTGATGATATAAACACTCTGTCTGTTCCAACTGCAGTAATCAATTCTACATCTTTTTTTATGGTTTCATCACCAATCAAATTCATCAATATGCTACATTCAAAATAAATATTAGGATGTTTGCTCAACTCAATTAACTCAAAAATAGAAAAATCAGTTAATCTATAAAATGGATGTGTAATGATGATTCGAGTATTATATTTTTTAGCCTCAGAAACTAATAATAAAACCTCATCCTTACTTGAATGTCCAGTTGCTACCGGTACATCTACATAACTAGCAAATTTTAAAATTTCACTAACTTCTCTTTTTAAATTTCCGTTATCAGAAATTCGACTCGTAAATTCATACTTTCCCAATATACTATTATATAAATTTTGTTTTAAAGCTTTTTGAGTGTATCCTGTCATAGTTGGTAACCAAATTATAAAAGACTTATTAGATAAAATATATTGTGACAGTATTGTTGGTAATTGAACTCCCCCCTGATAAGGGTTTAATACAATAGATCCAAATACTCTTGAATTTTCTAAAACCAAAGGAATCGTTGAAGTGGTGTGACTTTTAAAAACTGCAAAACTATCAGTTTGTCGAAGCTCTCCCTCCAATGTTTCAACAGAATAACGTCGTTTATACAAATCTGGTTGCGCATGTACATGAAGATCAAAAAAATTCATTCTATTTTCTCCCAAGCATGGCTGTAATTGAGTTCTTTTCTAGCTCTATCAAGTCTTGTGCCTTTAGCAACCAATTTTTTAATAGCATCCTCTTTAACCAAAATATTCTTCGATAATTCAATAACTTTTTCCACATATTTCTGTGGAATTACAACTACACCATTTTCATCGCCTCGAATATAATCTCCTTGGTCAATATTAACTCCACCAATTGTAGTGCTTTCTCCTATACCGGTCATTACTGTTCTCCCTTTACCAGATTGCATATACACTCCTTTAGAAAACATTGCATATTTCTTTTCTTTTATAGATTTTATATCACGGCAACACCCATCAATTATAGTCCCTGGAATTCCTTTTCTTTGCGCAGTTTCTGTCAAAATATCCCCCCATACTGTACAATCCGTTCTTCCATCATTGGCTAAAACTGGAACATAACCATACGGGACATCATCAATAAAATTTGCAGGATGCTTTTTCTCTCTGTCTAAAGTTGATGCCTCACGATAATTTACAATAAACGCACGTCCTACCAAATCACAATTTCTGGTTTGTGGTTTTATTCCAATTAACCCACCATCAATATTTAAACTATCTAATGCATCTGATAAACACGCCGTATCAAAACTATATAATTCCTTCAACAACTCATTCTTCATTAAATTTCACCGCCTGCTGTATAATATATTCTGCTGACTCGCTTTGACTGGCTGTTCCTGATAAATCGAATGTACGAAAGCTACAATTTGATACAGCCATTCTTACTGCCTTTTTAATTGATTGGCTTTCTTTTATATATCCCAAATATTCTACTAACATTGCAATCGTTAGAAACATCGCAATAGGATTCGCTTTATCTAGCCCTACATATTTTGGTGCTGAGCCGTGTACCGGTTCAAAATAAGCTAAACTAGCCATGCCAAAATTTCCACTATAAGCCATGCCTAATCCCCCCATTACAGCTGCTCCTACATCAGATAGTATGTCTCCAAATTGATTTTCACATACTATAACCTCATATTTTTCTGGTCTTCTAACCATCCACATTGCAACGGCATCCACATTTTCTACTCTATAATTTAAAGTAGGATAAAGTTTCGAATACTTTTCAATAAGATTAAAAATTAACTCACTAGAATTTCTAAATACATTTGGTTTATCAGCTATAACAATTTCTTTTTTTCCATGAGAAATAGCCCAATCCGAACTAAACTTTAATAATCTGTCAAAACCAGATTCTGTAATAATTCGAATTGTCGCTGCATCATCAACAGATAATTTTTTAAATTTTGCATTTTTTTCACAAATAAAATCCTTAAGACTTGATGGTATTGGTTTAAAATCAAGACCACTATAAAGCCCTTCAGTATTTTCACGAATAATATAAAACTCATAATTCCTATCACCACCATAAGCTACAATAGGTCTTACATTAGCAAATAAATTTAACTTTTGTCGTAACTGAATAACTGGAGATATATACTCAATATCATTTTGAATCGGTATTTTTAGTTCCTCAAGCGCTATTCTTTTAGGCTTACTAGTCACTGCTCCTAATAGCACTGCATCACTACTACTTATAAGTTGCCAAGTTTCATCAGGTACAGGATTTCCTGACTCAACCCAATTCTCCCACCCTATACTTCCAAATATTAAATTTATATCTAACCCTAATTTATTAATAATTGGTATACAAACTTCTATAACTTCTTTTCCTATTCCATCACCTGGTAATACAGCTACCTTTTTCATAGATACCTCTCAATAAAATCCTTAAGCATTTTATAGCTATCTTTGGGATTATCCTCCAATACCCGCATTCCTGATGATGATACCGGATAAATAAGTAAATCGCTAAAATATTTTGTAAAAGCAGATGCTTCCTCCATATTAATCAAGGGACTATCTTTTCCATACATTACTAATGATTTTTTTGAACTAACATTTTTAATGCTATCAAATCCATGGTGTAATATAGCATCCAAAGACAATAACTCTTTTTCAGCTGAAAACCCATCATTGCATTTAGGGATGTCAGTAATTGTACTATCTTTTAATACCCATGATAATAGATTGAGATTGAATGATTGTTCTCCTAAGCAATATAAATTATTTTTCCAACTATTAAAAACAGTGGTAATTTTAAGATTTTGTTCAATGATTGTTGAAATGAACACTGATGGAATATTTGAATATTTTGATAAATATTTTTGAAGAATCATTCCTCCTAAAGAAACACCAATAAAGACTTTTATATTATTTAATTCTTCTTTTTTTAAAATTTTATGCAAAATATCAGCCATTTCTGAAGTTGTCTTACAATTTTGGACATTGAATTTGCATAAATACTCTGGGATATCTATTATAACAATAGAACATTTATTACCTAATACATCATAAAGTTTTTGCCATTCTTCTACTGTAACTGTTCTTCCATCTTTTCTAGGTAGAACAATAATCTTATCTAAACCGTCACCTATTTTAAAAAGCCATTCGCGATTGTTTAGTTTTTGATTCAAATTCACCCGCCTCCTTATTAAGTAAAGATGTTATATTATTTTTAGCATAAATTTTATTGACCTCATCCCAATTAAGATTTTTCATACCGATGTAAGCCCCCTCTGAGGTGTGACCAAAAAATCCCGATGAATTAACTGATTCATAAATAGAATTAGACAAATTTAATATGCTCCAAACATCCAATTTTTTTCCACATTCCATTCTATCTAGTAAAGCAATAAAAATTTCCATTGGTAAATTTCCTGAAGATTTTCCATATCCTAAAAGACTAGCGTCAATATATGTACAACCAAAATCTATAGCAGTTAAAGCATTTGAAATTGATAAACCTAAATGATTATGAGCATGGAATCCTAATTCTTGTCTCTTACCCTTTTTAATAATTTCTTTCGAAATAGTTAAAAGTTTCCTCACATCTTCCGGAATCATTGCTCCGTTAGAATCTGCTAAATAAATAATATCTGCATTACTCTGTGAAATTCTTTTTACTAGTTCGCTAAATTTTTCAATACCGTACCTGCTACTACGAATAACGTTTACACTGACGAGGACATTATATTTTTCTAAAATTTTAATTATTTGCTCCACTTTACAAATATTTTCTTCTGTAACAGTTATCCTAGCCATCCCTACTCTAGAATCATTAAAAACTTCAATATTGTCTTCAGAAAAATAACTAGGTTGAATCATTATAGAAAAACAATTTTCCCATCCACTTATAGCATTAGACGTTAAAAAATCTAAATAAGCTGAATCGCACTTTTGTGGACCAGAATTTTTTGAACTATCGCCTAAATACCCTATTTCAATATAATCAATACCTGTTTCGTGTAACTTTGATACGATTTTCCGAGATATACCTGGAGTTAGAAAGTTATTATCTACATACTCCCCTTCTCTTAATGTTACATCCATTAACTTGAGCATAATCTCCCTCCCTTTAACTGCATATTATACTGAATCTCTTCCCTCATTCCAATCTATTGTCATTTTTTGAAATCGTTAATCACCATACATACAGATAAAATAATGTCAAAAACTATTTTTACTAGGCTAAGTCATAAAATACATTTGAAATCTATCAAATCGTTAATTTAGGAAACCACTAAAAAACCACTAAATACAAAGATTCAGTGGTTTAATGTTAGGTATTAGCAAAAACATCTACTGTATTAAGGGAGTTATCAAATACAGTAGGTACGAAAGCTCCCGAGGAGATTAGAAGGAACTTTCTTTGTATCGTAAAACATTATTAAAGATGATTGACAGTGTTGACAATATTATCAACTGTGAAACCGTAGTGTTCAATCACCTCTGATGCTGGTGCTGAAGCTCCAAACGTATCAATACCGATGACTTTGCCGTCTAAACCAACGTATTTATACCATGGTTGGGTTGCCGCCATTTCAATAGCAACACGTTTACGAACAGCATTTGGTAGAATCATTTCTTTATATTCTGCTGATTGGGCATCAAATAATTCTGTTGACGGTACTGAAACAACTCGAACCTTACCACCTTGGGCAACTAATTTTTTAGCCGCTTCTACCGCTAAATTAATTTCTGAGCCTGATGCTAAAAGAATGGTATCAAAATCTGTGCCTGATTCGTAAACAACATAAGCACCTTTTTCGACGGCTGTGAAACTTGTTCCTTTTTCAACAACTAGATTTTGACGTGTTAAAACAAGCGCTGTCGGCGTTGATTTTTGTGTCAAAGCATAGTGCCAAGCAGCCTGCGTTTCACGGGCATCTGCTGGGCGAAGCACTGTCAAATTTGGAATTGCTCGCAAGCCTGATAATTGTTCAATTGGCTCATGAGTTGGTCCGTCCTCACCAACAGCAATGGAATCATGAGTGAAAACATAGACAACTGGCAAGCCTTGGAGAGCAGACAGACGCATGGCAGCTTTAAGATAATCAGAAAAGACAAAGAACGTCCCACCAAAAACGCGAAGCCCACCATGCAGTGCCATACCATTCAAAATAGTTGCCATACCAAACTCACGAACACCAAACTGAATATTGCGATTAAGTGGATGTTCAGCATCTTGTAAGCCATCATCGTTAATATAAGTCATGTTTGAATGAGCAAGGTCAGCTGAGCCACCAAGAAAATTAGGAAGAGCCGCTGCTGCCGCATTAATCGCAGCTTGTGACGAGTGACGTGTTGCTTGTGAAAAGCCATCGTCAAAAACAGGAAAATCTGCTTCTGTGAGCGTTGCTGGGTCCCCTCCTCTAATAATAGCCTCAACTTCTTTAGCTTCATTTGGGTAGGCTGTTTTGTAGTCTGCGAGCATTTCTAACCATTTTTGATATGCTGCAACCCCACGCTTCTCTACATTTTCTTTAAAATCATCATAAACCTCTTCGGGAACGTCAAACGGTGGATACTCCCAGCCAAGATGACGTCGTGTGGCAGCTGTTTCTTCAGCACCGAGTGGAGCTCCGTGAACTGCATTGGTTCCACCTTTTGTTGGTGCACCGTAGCCAATCGTTGTTTTAATTTCAATCAAGCTTGGCTTGTTAGAAGCTTTTGCCTCTTCGATAGCAAGACTAATGGCATTGATATCTGTGCCATCTTCAACAATAGCAGTATGCCAACCATAAGCATTGTAGCGTGCACGAACATTTTCAGTAAAAGCAGCATTTGTCTCACCATCTAGGCAAATATCATTTGAATCATAAAGAACAATCAACTTATTCAATTGCTGTTTAGCTGCGTAAGATGATGCTTCGCCAGACACTCCTTCCATAAAGTCACCGTCACCAGCGATAACATAGGTATAGTGATTAAAAATTGGAAAATCTGGTTTATTGTATTTTGCAGCTAAGAAACGTTCCGCCTGTGCTAGTCCGACAGCCATAGAAATCCCTTGACCTAGTGGTCCAGAGGTTGCATCCACACCATCAGTATGACCGTATTCGGGATGACCTGGCGTTTTTGACGCCCATTGACGAAAATGTTTCAAATCATCAATTGTAACGTCAAATCCTGACAAATGAAGAAGAGCATAAAGCAACATTGAACCATGGCCTGCTGATAAAATGAAGCGGTCGCGATTAATCCAGTTTGGAACAGCTGGATTGACATGTAAATGTTTAGTGTAAAGACTGTACGCCATTGGAGCAGCTCCCATAACGACTCCTGGATGACCTGATTTGGCTTTTTCAATAGCATCAATTCCTAAAAAACGAATAGCATTAACAGATAATTGTGACATAATATTTCTCCTTGTGAAATCATTCTGCTAACTTTTAGGATTATTCACCCTTAAAAATTTTCCAATCCTGCATAAACTGTGTTAACCCTGAATCCGTCAAAGGATGTTTGGTCATTTTATCAAAAACAGCATCTGGAATGGTAGCAATATGAGCACCTCGTTTCGCAACGTTCTCAACATGAACTGTATTACGAATACTTGCTGCAATGATTTCCGT
>Ga0129313_1000929_pt1 | contig 21047 bp, 20 predicted proteins | sample O1105metagenome_FD_94436 | JGI IMG/M metagenome (GOLD analysis project Ga0129313, IMG submission 94436) | Orangutan group fecal microbial communities from fecal samples from Wisconsin, USA - O1105 metagenome | ecosystem: Host-associated > Mammals > Digestive system > Large intestine > Fecal...
AAGCATGAACGCATAACCGTCTTCCATGATGACAACCGCGTTAACTGCTTCGTAAATTGTTGTGCATTTTTCAGGAAGCATTGTAAGCTGAACCATTGCCCGACTCATGCTTTTGCTGCCGGTTGTGGAGAGTATTGTATTTTCAACGGATATTACATTCATTTTTGCCTCAGTTTCAAAGGTGACCTTTGAATTTTCCAAAAGAGTTTTGCCCGTACTTGTGAAAATAATTGTCGCTGTGATAATAAATGATACAACGAGCAACGGAATAATGACAAGTAAAAGCTTTTTGCTTAAACCAAAAATTTTAGATTTGTTCTTTTTCTTTGCCATAGTAGCCTCCGAAGTATATAATATTATTGATAGAACTGAAATATTTTGAAAATACTGTTATCATAATAGCATATTTTCTGTCAAAAAACAAATAGAATATGATTTAAGTGAGGAATTGCCATGGAAACGGTACTTGACTATTTAAAAGAATACGGGGATTGTTCTTTTCGGGATATGCCAATGACCGAGGTGGACAGTCTGGCACTCTGTCAGTTGTCTTATCTGAAGTTCGACGGCATGGTACCCGGTGTGCGGGAAAACAGCAGTTCGGTTACTTTACAGAGCTTAAAAGAGCATCCCGATTACGAAAAATTGTTTGCAGACGTGCGCTACGAGGAGGTAAACCGCGCTCTGATAGAAGGAATGCTGGCGGGAAAGCGTTTCCGAAATATGAAACTGAACTGCTATGTCAATATTATTGAAAAGCAGTGGGAAACTCAGTTTTCAGCAATTACCTATATTCTGGACGACGGCACGGTCTATGTGGCTTATCGGGGTACGGATGAGACGATTGTCGGCTGGAAAGAGGACTTCAATATGGCTTTCCTCTCCCCTGTGCCGGGGCAGGAGTACAGTGTGGGCTATCTGAATTCCGTGGCGGACAGAATTCGTGTCCCGTTTTATGTGGGAGGACATTCCAAGGGAGGAAATCTTGCTGTGTACAGTGCCATGAATTGCAGACCGGAGGTACAGGACAGGATTCTCAGAGTTTTCAGCATGGACGGACCGGGCTTTCGCCCCGAGGTGCTGGAGAGGTGCGGATATGACCTGATAGCGGACAGGGTGACGAAGATTCTGCCCCACTCCTCACTGGTGGGGATGTTGTTTGAGTCGGATATGAATTATCAGGTTGTGGCCAGTAAGACTTTCGGACTGGCTCAACATGACCCCTATACCTGGCTGGTAGAGGGAGATCATCTGAAGCATGTGAATGATATCTATGAACGTAGAAAGCGGATGGATAATACTTTGAACACATGGATATTGTCGCTGGATGAAAAGCAGCTCAGAACCTTTGTGGATACGCTTTATCAGGTGATTTCCGCCTCCAGGGCAGACAACCTGATTGAGTTCACCGCAGAATGGAAGAGGAGCATGAACGGAATCATTGCTGCCCTGAAGGAGGTAGATGAGGACACAACAAAGGTTTTGAAGACGGTTGTCAAGGCTCTGTTTGATATTGCGGGAGCCAATATAAAGGAAGAGTTTACGAAAAATACCCGGGATGTCATCTCCGGGACGAAAGAGCTAATGAAGCAAAGTAAGTCAAAACGGTTCCGCCGGAGAACTTAGCCCGGGAGATATTCAGGCGTTCGGGGTGCCACTGCACCCCCAGAATCGGCAGACTTTCATGGGCGAGTGCTTCCGGGCAGCCGTCTGCCTCGCAGTACTGTATCACCCGCAGCCCGGCGCCGGTTTTTCCGATGGATTGATGGTGTGCGCTGTTGACTGTGACAGGGCTGCCGCATAAATCATACAGCCAGGATTCACTTTCAACGACAGTAGCATGATATTGGTCACCGTCCCTGTATTTGTGAATCCCTGCGGATTTCAAATCCTGGACAATGGTTCCGCCCAGCCCCACGTTGATGATTTGCATTCCCTTGCAGATTCCCAGGACGGGTTTCCGCTCGCGGATACATAAATCAAGAGCCTGAAACTGCAAGATGTCCAGTTCGGTATCAATGTTGCGGGAACCGCGGTTCTTTTCTCCGAAAAAGGCGGGGGTGATGTCTCCTCCGCCGGGGAGAATGAGGGCGTCGCATATTGCAATTTCTCCAAGATTTAAAGTTACCAGAGGCTCCATCCCTGCGGAGTCAACATATCTGACATAATTTTCCGTGGCTGTTTTTTTCCCTGCAATTGCTATTTTCATTTTGCAAACCTCTAAAAAGACTGTTTCATTAGTATATGTTGTGATGTTCGGAAAAATCTGTTAAAATAGCATTGCTTTTATTGTTTATCAGATAAGAGGTTTTTGATATGAAAACAAAGAAAAAGTTTCCGGTGCTGATAATGTCTTTTTTTCTGCCGCTAGCTGTGATGATGGCGCTTTTTGTCGTCAACGGAATTTATCCTTTTGGAGACAGAACTTTTTTGTCCGCAGATTTGTATCATCAATATATGCCCTTTTTCAGTGAACTGCTTCACAAGGTGAGAGGTGGGGAGAGTCTGAACTATTCCTTTCATGTGGGAATCGGCTCCAACTTTCTGGCTCTTTTTGTCTATTACCTGGCAAGTCCCTTCCACGCGCTGGCCTTTTTGCTGCCGGAAGCTTTTCTGACGGAGTTCATCGGATACTTAATTGTATTTAAGACGGGGCTCTGCGGTCTGACTGCGTGTTATTATCTGCAAAAGCACTTTGACACAAGAGACGGTGCCACATTGCTCTTTTCCATGTTTTATGCCTTTTCCGGTTTTATGGCGGCTTACAACTACAATATTATGTGGGTGGACTGCATCTGGCTGCTGCCTCTGATTGTGTTCGGACTTGAGAGACTTGTGAAGGAGGGAAAGTGTGGGCTGTACTGTGTGACACTGGCCTTTTCCATCTTTACCAACTACTATCTTTCCATAATGATATGTATTTTTCTGGTGTTGTACTTTGGCTATCTTCTTGTGGTGCGGGGAGAGCATCGGCTCCGCAGTCTGGGAAATTTTGCATTGTTTTCCCTGCTGGCGGGAGGAATGGCAGCGGTGCTGCTGATTCCGGAAGTCTGCGCCATTCTTCAGACAGATTTCGGCGATATGGATTTTCCGACCAAAGTGGAGTCCTATTTTTCTGTGCTTGATATGCTGGCAAGGCATTGCGTGTGTGTTTACACGGAGCGGGGGCTGGAGCACTGGCCCAACATCTATTGCGGCAGCGCGGTGTTGATGCTGGTTCCCATGTATCTGATGAACAGGCAGATATCCATTCGGGAGAAGTTTTGCAGAATGGGACTTGCAGGCTTTCTGTTGCTGAGTTTTTCCACAAATATTCTGGATTTTGTCTGGCATGGGTTCAACTATCCCGATTCCCTGCCGGCCAGACAGTCTTTCCTCTATATTTTTATAGTGTTGACGATGTGTTATGACGCGTACCACCACATGAAGGAGACAGACAGACAGCAGATTATGTACGGCTTTCTTTGGGCGGCAGGTTTTATCCTTTTCTGTGAAAAGTTTATAGACCACGAAGATTTTGAACTGGGCGTAAAACTGCTGACGCTGGTGTTTGCGGCATTGTACGCGGTGTTGCTGTATCTGGCCCGGACGAGAGAAAGAAAGGATGTGAGATGGGCCGTTGCGTTGGTGGCTCTGGTGGCGGTGATTGCAGAGTGCGGTATCAATACCTGGGATACAAGCATCGGCACCACAAGCCGTTCCGGCTATCTGGGACAACAGGAGGACTATAAGGCTCTCTATGAGATAACAAAGGAGAGAGAGGACAGTCTGTATCGGGTGGAGAAATTTGCCCGAAAGACGAAAAACGATGCCACATTGACAGGGTACCCTTCCGCCAGTGTGTTTTCCTCCACCATGGATTCCCGGGTCATGGATTTGTACACAAGGCTGGGCATGCGGCACAGCAAGGTGTATTACAGCTTTGACGGAGCAACGGCTTTTACGTCGGCATTGCTGAATGTACATTACATGTTCGGGGAATCGGCGGATTATGAGTGCAGTCTGTATACAAAACTGGCTCAGAGCGGGGATATTTACCTGTATGAGAGCAATGTGACGCTTCCTTTCGGCTATGTAATACCGATGGGGTATGATATTCCGGAGGGGTATGAATATCAGGCGCTGAAACTGCAGAACCGGATGGTTGAGGAGCTTGGAGTGGAGGGAAAGCTTTTTGAGGAAGTGCGGGAAACCGATGCGGGAGATGATGTCCGGTTTACCGCAGGGGAAGGCGGTATCTATTATGGACTTTTGACTACATCCGGGACAAAGAAGGTAGAGTGTATCGGCGGAAACGGGGATGAGGCGGTATTCAGCGACTTAAAACGGGGATGTGTTCTGTATTTGGGTTATCTGGAGCAGGGGCAGACCGTGACTCTGACCAATGGAGATGAGGAGGATGAGACACCGAATATCGGTGTGGATATCTATCAGTTAAATGAAGAGGTGCTTAAGGAGGCAGTGGATGTACTTTCGGAGAAGCACCTGGAAAATGTGGTGTGGGAGAGCGACTTTATCTCGGGAAATATCACGATGGAAAATGCCGGACGTCTGATTTTGTCGGTGCCGTACGAGGACGGCTGGCATGTGAAAATAAACGGTGTGGAGACAGAAGGGCAGTTGTTTGGCGGTTGTCTTGCAGCCTTTGACCTGGAGCCGGGAGAGTACACGATAGAGATGAAGTACCGGCCCGTGGGAGCCGTTGCCGGAATGATTGTCAGCGCGGTGAGCATTGCGATGTTTGCAGGAATCATGCTATGGCGAAGAAGGAAAGATAAGCGGATAATGAAAGGTAATGCGGTGGAAGACGAAGCACGCGGGATCACAGGAAAGGCAACCGGAGAAGAAGATAGTACAGTTGAATCGGAACTGAAAGAGACAGATTTGAAAGAGACGGATGACAGGAAAACTGCTGAGGCAGTGGAAGGAGAGGTATAGACTATGAAGTATGATGTGATTATTGTTGGGGCGGGACCGGGAGGTATTTTTTCCGCCTATGAACTGATGAAGCAGAATGATAAGCTGAAGGTGGCAGTGTTTGAGGCGGGACATTCTCTTGAAAAGAGACATTGCCCCATCGATGGAGATAAGGTAAAGAGCTGTATCGGATGTAAATCCTGCTCTATCATGAGCGGCTTCGGAGGAGCCGGAGCCTTTTCTGATGGAAAGTATAATATTACCAACGATTTCGGAGGTACATTGTACGAGTATGTGGGCAGAAAAGAAGCCATCAATCTGATGAAGTATGTGGATGGTATCAATATGAAGTACGGCGGAGAGGGCACGAAGATGTATTCTACCGCGGGAACTCATTTCAAGAAGCTGTGTCTTCAGAATAAGCTGAATCTGTTGGATGCTTCCGTGCGTCATCTTGGCACGGACATCAATTTTGTTGTGCTGGAAAATATATACGCGGATTTGAAGGACAAGGTTGACTTCTTCTTTGACACACCGGTAACGGAGATTGAACTGACAGACGGAGGTTACCGGATAATCTGTGAAAATGATAGATATGAGTGCGAAAAGTGTATTATTTCAGTGGGACGAAGCGGCAGCAAGTGGATGGAGACGGTTTGTAAAAAGCTGAATATACCCACTAAGTCAAACCGGGTGGATATCGGTGTGAGAGTGGAGCTTCCTGCAGTGATTTTCTCTCATCTGACGGATGAGCTATACGAGAGTAAAATCGTGTACCGCACAGAGAAATTTGAGGATAATGTTCGTACCTTCTGCATGAATCCCTACGGCATCGTGGTGAATGAGAATACCAACGGCATTGTCACCGTCAACGGCCACAGTTATGAGGATGTGGATAAGAGGACGACTAACACAAACTTTGCACTGTTGGTGGCAAAGCATTTCTCTGAGCCCTTCAAGGACAGCAACGGGTACGGTGAGAGTATTGCAAGGCTCTCCAACATGCTGGGCGGCGGTGTCATTGTCCAAAGGTTCGGGGATTTGGTTCGGGGACGGCGGAGCAACGCAAAGCGCATAGAGGAGGGACTGGTACAGCCTACGCTGGCGGCAACCCCCGGGGATTTGAGCCTTGTGCTGCCAAAGAGAATTCTGGACGGAATCATGGAGATGATTTATGCGCTGGACAAGATTGCACCGGGCACCGCAAATGATGATACGCTATTGTACGGCGTGGAGGTAAAGTTCTATAACATGGAGGTAGAACTGGACGAAAATCTGGAATGCTGCCACAAGGGGTTGTACATTATCGGAGACGGCAGCGGTGTCACCCACTCCCTCTCCCACGCCTCTGCAAGTGGCGTGTATGTGGCGCGTAAAATAGCGGAGTAGCTGTAATCCGGAGAATGACGGGGATAACGGAATGACAAAAGTGAAGTTTTTTGACACAGTGGATGACGGACTGCTGAAATTTGCGGTAATCATTGCCAAATCGGACAAAAAGTGGGTCTTTTGTAAGCATCGGGAAAGAGAAACATTGGAGGTGCCGGGAGGACACCGGGAGCCGGGGGAGAGTATTTTGGAAACCGCAAAAAGAGAACTGTACGAAGAGAGCGGAGCCATAGACTTTTCCATAGAGCCTGTCTGTGTTTACTCTGTTATCCGTGAGGATAATTTAGACGGGGAAGATTTAGACGGGGAAGAATCCTTCGGCATGCTGTATTTTGCGGAAATCCGCAGGTTTGAGGGCGAGTTACACAGCGAAATTGAGAGAATTATGTTGTCGGAGGAGTTGGCGGACAACTGGACCTATCCCGAAATACAGCCCAAACTTTTGGAGGAGGCAGCGAGAAGGGGATTTGTATGAGTTTCAGATTGGCAGAAAAGGGAGACTTGCAGCAGATTAAGAGGATGTATGAAGCGATTGTCCGCAATATGAATGAAAACGGAGTCGGGATATGGGACGAGGTCTACCCCTGTGAATTTTTTGCAGAAGATATTGAAAAGAGGCGGCTTTATTTGCTGACGGAGGGGGAAGAAATTGTGGCAGCTTTTGCCTTGTTGGAAATTGTAGGTGCAGAAAGCTATGTGCAGTGGGAAGCGCCGGAGGCAAAAGCCTTGTATCTGTACCGTCTTGGAATCAATGTGGATTATCAGAGGCGGGGAATTGCCGGCAGGATGCTGGATTATGCATCAGAAGTCGCCGCGCAAAAGGGAGCGGAGTATCTGAGACTGTTGGTGGTGGATGTGAATGTACCGGCGATTCGTTTATATCTGAAGAGTGGTTTTTTGCGCGTGGAAGGAGTGCATGCGGATGATATCGTAGAGGGCACGGTGCTGTATGAGTACGGATATGAAAAGAAGCTAACGGACACCCTGTAACAGTCGGGGAGAGAGGAAAACAATGAAGGAAAAGGCATTAAAAGAAAAACTGGGTAAAGCACTTCTTTGGGCGATGACAATATTTCTGGGGTGCATTGTGGCAAATCAGCTGAACAGGGAACCGCTGGACTGGCAAACGGCAGTTATTGCAGGTGTCACTGTGGGAGTTGTAGTTTTCCTGTGGAATGTTTTGGCGGAGTTTATCAGACAGAAGAAAAATAAGAAGAAATAGAAAGCAGGAGAATAGAAGGGCAGAAGAATAGGAAAGCAGGAGAATAGAAAGGCAGAAGAATAGAAGGGCAGAAGAATAGGAAAGCAGAAGAATAGAAAGGCAGAAGAATAGAAAGGCAGAAGAAATAAGGAAGATAGGATGGAAAGTGCAGAGGAAGTTCAGGTTCGCTACGGCGAAGAACAGGATTATGCGGATGTGGAAGCGATTATGCAGCAAGTCCAGAAGCTGCACACGCAGTGGAGACCGGATATCTATAAAGATGTTGTTCCTGTTTTGTCTTTTGATACTTATATGGATTTTTTGAAAGAAAATCGGGTTATCGTAGCTTGGGCGGATGGAAAGGTTGTCGGACTACTGATTTATATAACGAGAAATATTTCAGGTGGCCCCATGCGGGAGAGAAAAGTATTGTTCGTGGATTCTATGGCGGTGGACGAAGCGTACCGGGGAAAAGGAATTGGGCACAGATTGTTTGCGTTTGCACGGCAGATATGCACTGAACAGGGATACGACGGTTTTGAACTACAGGTAAACGCGAAAAATCAAGCTGCCCGTGCCATGTACGAGAAATATGGATTTACGGAGAAATCTATCAATATGGAATTGCTGCAATGACATTGTAGAGCAGTAAATATAATCTTCCGGACAGACCGAAGAACTCATTGCAGCAGAGGGGCACAGTTTTGTACTGTGTGATAAGAAATTTATCGTTTGCCATGAAGATAAGTAGATGGGCTACGGATATGTTTTGGGGAATGTAAAAATCAACCGTAGGGAAGGCAGGCAGGTTACGGTTGCCTTCCGGGGATGGCATAATTTAACCGTAGGGAAGGCGGGCAGGTTACGGTTGCCTTCCGGGGATGGCATAATTTAACCGTAGGGAAGGCAAGTAAGTTACGGTTGCCTTCCGGGGATGGCATAATTTAACCGTAGGGAAGGCAAGTAGGTTACGGTTGCCTTCCGAGGAATGTAAAAATCAACCGTAGGGAAGGCAAGTAAGTTACGGTTGCCTTCCGGGGATGGCATAATTTAACCGTAGGGAAGGCAAGTAAGTTACGGTTGCCTTCCGAGGAATGTAAAAATCAACCGTAGGGAAGGCAAGTAGGTTACGGTTGCCTTCCGGGGATGGCATAATTTAACCGTAGGGAAGGCAAGTAAGTTACGGTTTAATTCCGAGGAATGTAAAAATCGACCGTAGAGAAGGGCTGTTACGGTCAATTTTCATGATAAGAGAAAAATAAGTTGTAACAATCTAATGGTTTTAGCAGAAATGAAATATATTGTGGGAAGTGAGAATGATATGCAGATTCAGAAGGCTACAATGGAGGACTGGGAAGAAATTCGGAAAATATATGACGGAGCAAGACAATTTATGGCGGAACACGGCAATGCAACCCAGTGGGGAAAGACAAATCCTCCGGAGGAACTGTTGCTGGCGAATATAGCAGAGGGAAAACTGTATGTCTGCATGGACGGCGAGACTATCGCTGCGGTGTTTTACTTTGCGGTGGAGGAGGACCCAACTTATCGTGTGATAGAGGACGGAGCGTGGCTGAATGAGGGGCCTTACGGAGTGGTACATCGGATTGCCTCTGCAAGAATCACAAAGGGTGCGGCTTCTTTCTGTATGAACTGGGCGTTTGCGCAAACCGGAAATATCAGAATTGATACTCATAAGAACAATATTCCCATGCAAAATATGTTGAAAAAGAACGGGTTCCGGTATTGCGGAAGGATATATCTGGAGAACGGAGAGCCACGGATTGCTTTTCAGAAAATTAAAAGTGAGTGAGGAAAGTTTCATGGATGCAAAAGCAATGTGGAAAGGATTTACACAGTTATGCGGGATTACTGAGGAGACAGAGTATGAGGCATGGAGCTTCGGAGATGCTCCCGACAAGCTTGCCCGGCTTACCGCGGAGGGCATCAAAACCGCGACAGCTTCGGCTTATCCTCTGTATGCCCTTGAGGGAGAAGAACTGCCGAAGGAGGGTGAGTATAGTGTTATCCTGAACAGTCGGGGTGAGGCAGTCTGTGTAATAAGGACAACCAGAGTTTATGTTACTCCTTTTTCGGAGGTTACGCCGGAACATGCTTTCAAGGAAGGCGAGGGCGACCGCAGCTTGGAGTACTGGAGGAAGGTGCATGAGGAGTTTTTTGGAAAATGCATGAGGGAAGCAGGTCTGTCATTTGATGAGTCAATGAAGGTAGTCTGCGAGGAGTATGAGGTGGTTTACAGATAAAAAGCAGAAACACTGGAGAAGGCTAGTGAAGATTTGCGGAAATGTTGCAGGCAGTGGGTGTTGACGGATATGGGAAAGATAGGGGTAGAAATATGCGCGGCGAAAAAGAAATGTTTGATTTGATTTTGGGAATTGCGGAACGGGATGAGCGAATCAGAGGAGTCTATATGAACGGCTCCAGAACAAATCCCAACGCCCCGAAAGATATTTTTCAGGATTATGATGTGGGTTACGTGGTGCGGGAGACGGGAAGCTTTATCGGGGACAAACACTGGATAGAGCAGTTTGGCGAGATTTTATATATGCAGCTTCCCGATGAATTCCCGGATGAGGACAGCTTCCCTGAAAAATGCTATGGCTGGCTGGTACAGTTTGCGGACGGCGTGCGCATGGATTTGCATGTGGAAACTATTGAGAAAACCTTGGAAGAGAATTTTCCGGACTCTCTGACAATGATTCTGATGGATAAAGACAATCGGTTTCGAAAGCTGCCGGAGTCTAACGACAGCAGCTATTTTGTGGAAAGACCCGGTGAAGTACAGTATCATTGTACCTGTAATGAATTCTGGTGGTGCCTGAACAATGTGGCGAAGGGACTCTGGAGAGATGAGATGCCCTATGTACAGGATATGGTGAATTTTGTTGTGAGAAAGCAGCTGGAGAAAATGCTTTCATGGAAGGTGGGAATTCTTACGGACTTTTCCGTCAGCGTAGGAAAAGCGGGAAAATATCTGCACCGCTGGCTGGAGAAGGAGGAATGGGAACAGTATCTTTCTACATGGTTTTCCAATGACCGGGAGGAAGCGTGGAATGCAGTCCTTCGGATGTGCGATTTGTTTGAGAAAACAGCAAAGTATGTAGGCAATGTACTGGGCTATGCCTATAATGAGACGGAAGGTGCCGGCAGCAGGGGGTATCTGGAGCATGTGAGAGCATTGCCGGAGGATGCAGAAGAGGTGTATCAGTGAGGAGAGAGCGTTTTAACTGCGGGCAGCATTTGACGGGGCTGGTCAGGTCAGGTGTGAAAATGTGGGCACAGATATTTTTATGAGAACCTGTACGGGGAGGGAGGCATCGTTCATTGTATCGGAAGCGGAGTGTTCATTATTACCTGGGATGAGGACGGAAATGCCAAGGTCGCGGATTGGTGGGTGGAAGCCAATTAAGGTAGCTGTGAATGGCAGAAAAGGTCTTGATTTTTTCCCCGGAATACAATACACTCTAAGAAGAGTTTTTACATATTAACGTGACGGAGGCAAAGAAATGAGCGTTCAGGAGCTTAAGCCCATCAAAGAGGGCAAGGTACGTGAGATTTATGATAACGGTGATAGCCTGATTATGGTTGCAACCGACAGAATCAGCTGCTTCGATGTGATTCTGAACAACAAGGTGGACAAGAAGGGCACCGTGTTGACCCAGATGTCAAAGTTCTGGTTCGACATGACAGAGGACATCCTTCCCAACCATATGATTTCCGTGGATGTCAACGATATGCCTGAGTTTTTCAGACAGGAGAAATTCGACGGAAACAGCATGATGTGCCGCAAGCTCAATATGCTTCCCGTGGAGTGCATTGTGCGCGGCTACATTACCGGAAGCGGTTGGGCAAGCTACAAGGAGAACGGTACTGTCTGCGGTATTAAGTTACCCGAGGGACTGAAGGAGTCCGACAAGCTGCCTGAACCTATTTATACACCTTCCACCAAGGCTGAAATCGGAGACCATGACGAGAATATCTCCTTTGAGCAGAGTGTGGATTATCTGGAGAAGCGTTTCCCCGGCAAGGGATTGGAGTACGCTACCAAGCTGCGCGATTACACTATTGCGCTTTACAAGAAATGTGCAGAGTATGCGCTGACCAGAGGAATTATTATTGCGGACACCAAGTTTGAGTTTGGCTTGGACGAGGAGGGAAATATTGTTATCGGAGATGAAATGCTTACTCCCGACAGTTCCCGTTTCTGGCCCGCAGAGGGTTACGAGCCCGGGCATGGACAGCCTTCCTTTGACAAGCAGTTTGCCCGTGACTGGCTGAAGGCAAATCCCGACAACAACTGGACTCTGCCTCAGGATATTGTGGACAAGACTATTAACAAGTATTTGCAAGGCTATGAGCTCCTGACCGGTAAGCCTTTGAGTAAATAATATATTATACCAATGGGAGAAGGCGGCATAGGACAAAAAATCCTTTTGCCGCTTTTTGTAAAGCAGAAAATATATTTACATAATTGAAAAGCGAATAACAATGGAGGAAGCTAAATAATACTTTTAAGGATGTTAATGACAACCTACATTGTGAGAAGTATAATGTTATTCGATGTATAACAAACAATATATATTGAACGATATTCTTTGAAAAGGGAACCTGTAGAGCGTTTTTGAACGGGGCAGCCGAACCTAAAGGGATATGCATAAGACGTGAGTAAGGAGATGAAAGCATGATATTGTTATATATTTTATCACTTTTTGCATCCGGGCTGATGTTGGTGTTGACTATCAAGCAATTTGACTATAAAGTAAGCTCCATATATGCACTGATATATTTGATGATAACCATATGTGACTTCGGATACCTCCATTTGCTGCGTTCGCAAACTCTGGAAGGTGCGTTGTTGGCAAATTCTATTACTTATCTTGGTGGATGCTTTATTCCATTTCTTATGTTGCTTGGAGTTTGTAACATATGCCATGTCAGACAAAAAAGCTGGATGGTGGCGTTGGAACTTATTTGTTGCCTCAGCTCTTTTTTGCTTGTATGCACTTCCGGAAAAAATAAGTTGAATTATCTTTCGGTATGGTTGGATACTTCAGGAAAATATACAAGACTGATGAAGGAATACGGACCTTTTCATAATTTATACACTCTGGGCATGGTTATGTTTATTATGGCTACTTATGCTGTAATAATTTGGACTTACAGGAGGAAAAGGGATGTTTCTTATATAACGGCTTTGGGACTTGCTGTTATCTGCTCTATCGATATCATTACATACTTTATAGAGATGCTGCTAAAGGTAACCGTAAAGCTTATGCCGTTCGCTTATTTATTAACAGAGTGCGGCCTGTTTTTGCTGGTAAGCAGGATCAAAAAATATGATATTTCAGCGGTGGTGTCAGATTATTACAGCAAGTCCAAAGAGTATGGATTTGTCTTAATCGATAAGAATATGCACTATATGGGCAGCAATGAGGTGGCGGAAAAATGGGAACCGACTCTTGCGGAACTACAAGTCGACAGGGGCATTGAGGAAGATCAATCTCAATTTGTTAAAAATGTTATGCAAATCATCGAAAGCGGAAAACAGGATGAGTTTTTTCTTCCGTACGAAAATAGGACAATAAAGTACAGTGTAAAGTTCTTCTACAATCGGAAAGGCACTTCCAGAATCGGATACTATGTGGAAATGGTTGATGATACGGAAAAGCAAAATCATTTGAAGATGGTGGAAGAGTACATGGAACAGCTTAGGAAAGAAAAGGAACGGGCAGATGACGCGAATACCGCAAAGTCGCAGTTCTTATCCACTATGTCTCATGAGATACGGACACCGATGAATGCAATTGTGGGAATGACAGAGATTCTTCTTAGGGAGAAGCTACCTCAAAATGCGAAGGAATATCTTAATAATATTAAGAATTCCGGCGATGCATTGCTATCTATTATCAATGACATTCTGGATTTTTCCAAAATTGAGTCAGGCAAGCTGGAAATTATTGAGGATATTTACGAGCCAATGTCCATGTTTCATGATTTGGCCATCATTTTTCTGAACCGAATCGGAAGTAAACCAGTAGAACTTCTGTATGACATTGATCCTAAGATGCCGACGAAACTGTACGGAGACGGACAGCGGTTAAGACAGGTAATCATCAACCTTATGAACAATGCTATTAAATTCACAGAAAGCGGGTATGTGCGGCTCAAGGTAAGTGTGAAACCGTCAAAAGAGGAGTGGGTCTGCCTGTATTTTGAAGTGCAGGACAGCGGACAGGGAATTAGGGAGGAAGATATCGGGAAACTATTTACTTCTTTCCAACAGGTGGATATGAAGAAGAATCGGAATAAAGAAGGTACCGGGCTTGGACTTGCTATTTCGAAGCAGCTGATTGGGCTGATGCACGGAACCATTGGTGTTCGAAGTGTCTTTGGACAGGGAAGTACCTTTTATTTTGAACTTCCCCAGAAACTTGTGGATTCAAAGCCGGCGGCTGAAGTCGGGAAGAATGGTAGGGATAGTAAGATTTCGTTGTGTATTGCAAATGAGTATTTGAAGAAGCAGGTGCAGGAACTGGCAATGTCGTATGGTATTTCCTGCACAGAGTGGAAGAAAGAAGCAGGGATAAAGACAGATTTTATGATTACAGATTGCATACAGTCTGTTCCTGAGGAGCCGAATTGCGATAGTAAATGCACGTTTTGCATACTTCAGAATCCGATGCTTGAGAACATTTCCGGGAAAAATGTTACTGTCATCAATAAGCCACTGTACAGCCTGAATTTTTGCCAGTTAGTCAATCAAGAAGAGTTGGTGTATCATAATGTTACAGAAGAGGACATAAAGTTTACCGCACCGGGAGCCTTTGTTCTTGTGGTGGACGATAATGAGATGAATCTCAAAGTGGCAAAAGGACTTTTGGCACCCTTTGAGATGCATATTGATACAGCAGAGGACGGGCAGCATGCGGTACAGATGGTGAAGGAGAAGCATTATGACCTGGTGTTTATGGACCATATGATGCCGGTGATGGATGGATTGGAGGCTACGGCAGCTATCCGGGCACTGGATGGAGAATATTATCAGAAGCTTCCGATTATTGCTCTGTCAGCCAATGCCACAGTGGAAGCAAAGGAGATGTTTATAAAGGGAAAGATGGATGGTTTTATTGCAAAACCAATCCGAATGAAGGAATTGATGAAATGCATTCTGTCGTGGCTGCCCAAAGAGCTGATTGTACCATCGAAGGTGGATGAGGATGAGAGTACCGGATTGCCGGAGACCAAGGAAAATAGCGGGATTGCAGACATTAAAGGATTGGATGTGGAAGAAGGGCTGAAGAACTGCGGCTCTCAGAAACTTTTTCTGGAACTGTTGGGAGATTTTCACAGACTTATTGAACCGAAGTGTACAAAGCTGGAACAGTGTCTTCAGGAAGACCGGATTCGGGATTACACAATTGAGGTGCATGCTCTAAAGAATACAGCTCGCATGATAGGTGCCATGGAACTGTCGCAGAAATTCTATCGGATGGAACAGCTTGGAAATGAGGGAAAGACAGATGAAATCAAGGAGGAGTTTCCTGCGCTTCTGGAATTGTACCGAAGTTATGAATTGTTGCTGGCTCCCTATAGAAAGCCGGAGGCGGATGGTATGACCCGGGTGACAACCCGAAAAATGTGTGAGACACTTATGAGACTGCATGACGCGGTTGACGGATTTGATTTGGATGCTGCGGATTGTGCCATGAAGGAGCTGGAAAGCTTTGCTTTCCCGGAGGAACTTAAGCCTGTGATAAAAGAACTTGGAACGTATGTGCGCGATGTTGCCATGGAGGATGTCATGCGATTGACGGAGGAACTGTGTGACAGATTGAATACCGTTAGCAGCGTGTGATGTGATAAGAAACGAAAGGTATTAGTACAAAGAAAGGCAGGGGTATAAAATGCGAGAACATAACGGCAAAGTATATAAAGAAAATGCTCCTCATAATATGGAGGAACTTTTGGAGATTATTACAGTGCTGCGCAGTCCGGAAGGATGCTCCTGGGACAGGGCGCAGACACATGAATCTTTGAAAGAGTGCTTAAACGAGGAATCCGAGGAGGTTCTTCAGGCTATCGATAAGCAGGATGACGAGAATCTGTGCGAAGAACTGGGAGACCTCTTGATGCAGGTGTTGGTACACTGCGAGATTGCGAAGGAGAGAGGTGCTTTTGATTTTTCTGACGTGGTACAGATGCTGTCCGAGAAATTGATTCGCAGGCATCCTCATGTGTTTGGTGATGTCAAGCAACCCGAGACACCGGAGGAGGCACTGGAACTTTGGAAAGAGGTAAAGCGGATTGAGAAGGAGCGCAAGGCTACAGCAGGAAATTCTTGTCATGTGTCCTGCGGGGAGAGCGTGAACCGTGAAACGGAGGAACATGCGTGAAAGTAGTGGGTAAACAGAGAAACAGCAAAATGTGCATTATCTGTGGTATGGACAATCCTATCGGGCTGCATGCCCAGTTCTATAATATGGAGGACGGTAGCGTCATAACACTTTTTCGTTATAACGAGAATCACCAGAGCTTTCCCCGGAGAGTCCACGGCGGATTGGTTGCTACTATGCTGGACGAACTGGGTCTGAGGGCTTTGTGGACAAACGGGGACGAGAGCATCTTTGGCGTGACCATGAGTCTGGAGGTAAAATACAGAAAGCCTGTTCCTTATAACGAGGATTTGATAGGCAGAGGAATTGTGGAGAAAGAAACACCTAAGTTTGCTACCATTCAGGCAGGTATTTACGATAAATCCGGCACACTTCTGGCAAATGCTGAGGTGAAGTATATTAAGCTGGAGGTTTCGCAGATTGCGGCGGATGTGGATTGCCATGAGGAAATGTGTTATCTGATAGAGGATGATGTCAGGGAGATTGATTTTGAACGGTTGGGAAAATAGTGCGGACAAAACAGGGGCGGCAGCGCGCCCCTTGTTTTAGCTCACGCTCAAATTTGCGTATTTTTTTGGTGATACTCCCACCGCCTTGGTGAAGGCCTTAAAGAAACTGCTGTAATCCCCGAAGCCGCTTCTTTCAAAGGCAGCGTTTACACCGGCTCCTTCGCTCAGGGCAGCCTTCGCGATGCTGATACGGCGAGCGGTTACATATTTTCCGATGGTGGTACCGGTGGCCTGTTTGAAAATGCGGCAGATGTAGGATTCGCTTAAAAAGAAGTTTTCTGCCAACTGTTCCACGGTGATGGGCTGGGCAATGTTCTGGTTGATAAAGGCAAGAATGTCGTCTACCTGGTGGTTGTATTTGAATTCACTTTCCTGAGACTCGGCGGCGTTGGCATTGGAAAGTGCATTTATCATCACCAACAGTTCCATGAAAGCAGCCTGCTCCACTATGTCATGGGCATAGCCCTTGGTTGAGGTGATTTTATTGACATAGTACAGGAACCGTTTCTGCTGTTCCTTGTTCAGAGACAGTTTGTGCTGAAAGCCTGCGTATCTGTCGGAAAAGCAGGAATCCAAATCGGTTTCGGGGGTGGACAGGCGCTTGGTGTAGTCCGGGTGGATGGACAGGACAATGCGCTCATGCAGCTGATTGTCAATCTGAGTCAGCTTGTGACTTTCATATTGGTTGATGATGAACAAATCTCCCGGAGCGATGGAATAGAAGCGGTTGTCGATAAGAAACTGCTTTCCGCCGGAAATAGAATAATACAGTTCATAGCAGTCATGGATATGCATCTCCATGGCTTTTTCTTCTTTATAAAGATGAGCCACGGAAAAGGTTTTGGTGCGCTGGCAGTTTTCGATGGCAATTTTGCAGGATGTCAGTTCTTCCATAAATTCTCCTATCCATGATACGTTCTGCCGAATGATGTGTAATATCGACAGGAAAGAGTTTACAAAATTTGGCTTGTATTAATGTAAGTATATGTGATGTGTTCAAGATTTGCAAGGTTTTGAGAAATATTTGAATAGATTTGGAGAATTTTTTCGGCTATACTAAAGCTACAGAATCAGAAAGTACCGAAAAATTCTTGTGAAAAACAGAAAATCATATGGAAATGCTTTTTACTGTATGTTATAATGTAAGCACTTACATGATTCGGTATCATTTCAGAAGGAGAGGTGTAATCAGTGGAACTTAGAACAGCAGTATCCCCAAGAGATGTGAAGCATTATACCACGGATCGTTTGAGAGAAGAGTTCTTAATTCAGAATCTTTTCGTGCCCGGTGAAATTAAACTGGTATACAGTCACATCGACAGAATCATTACAGGTGCGGCGGTGCCTGTAAAGCCCCTGACTTTGACGGCAGGTGATGAACTTCGCGCGGAATATTTCTGTCAGAGAAGAGAGCTTGGTGTCATCAATATCGGAGGAGCGGGAACCATTACCGTAGACGGCAAGGTTTATCAGGTAGGATTTAAGGAGGCTATGTATATCGGCATGGGTTCAAAGGAGATTATCTTTGCAAGCAAAGATGCTTCCCATCCCGCCAAATTTTATTTGAATTCCGCGCCGGCCCACAGAACCTGCCCTACAGTACTGATTAAGCCGGAAGGTATTCCCGAAGAGGGGGTAGTTATCGTAAAGCCGGAAAATAAGGTAGAACTTGGATGTCTGGAGGACGCCAATCACAGAGTCATCTGTAAGTACATACTGCCCGGTCAGGTAGAGAGCTGCCAGCTTGAAATGGGAATGACAAAGCTGGAGCCCGGAAGTGTCTGGAATACCATGCCCTGTCATACTCACGACAGACGTATGGAGGTTTATCTGTATTTTGAGATGCCGGAGGATGCCTTTGTCATGCATTATATGGGCGAGCCCAACGAAACCCGCCATATTGTGATGAGAAACGAAGAGGCTGTTATTTCACCCAGCTGGTCCATTCATTCCGGATGCGGCTCAAGAGCATATACCTTTATCTGGGGAATGGTTGGTGAGAATCAGGACTTTGATGACATGGACGGTGTTGCAATGAAGGATTTAATGTAAGAGACGAAGAGATTCGTCATTATATTTTATAAAAGAAAAGGAGATAATGATATGGGAAACTTTGTAAACAATTTTTCACTTGAAGGAAAAGTTGCATTGGTAACCGGTGCATCTTACGGAATCGGTTTTGCAATCGCTTCTGCTTATGCTGAGGCAGGTGCAACCATCGTGTTTAACGATATCAAGCAGGAACTGGTAGATAAGGGCCTGGCTGCTTACGCAGAAAAAGGTATCAAGGCTCACGGTTATGTATGTGATGTGACCAACGAGGAAGCTGTCAATGCAATGGTAGCACAGATTGAAAAGGAAGTAGGCGTTATCGATATTCTGGTGAACAATGCCGGAATCATCAAGAGAATCCCTATGACCGAGATGACAGCTGAGCAGTTCAGACAGGTTATTGATGTAGACCTGAATGCTCCTTTCATCGTTTCCAAGGCTGTTATCCCTTCCATGATTAAGAAAGGTCACGGAAAGATTATCAACATCTGTTCCATGATGTCTGAGCTGGGACGTGAGACCGTATCCGCGTATGCTGCAGCAAAGGGCGGATTGAAGATGCTGACCAAGAATATCTGTTCCGAGTACGGACAGTACAACATCCAGTGTAACGGTATCGGACCCGGTTATATCGAGACTCCCCAGACTGCACCTCTTCGTGAGATTCAGCCCGACGGAAGCAGACATCCTTTTGACCAGTTTATCTGTGCAAAGACTCCCGCAAACAGATGGCTGAAACCCGAAGAACTGGCAGGTCCTGCAGTGTTCCTTGCATCTGATGCATCCGATGCCGTAAACGGACACATCCTTTATGTGGATGGCGGTATCCTGGCTTATATCGGAAAGCAGCCGCAGTAAAGAAAGGGTGAAAATTTATTATGAAGATTGCATTAATCAACGAAAACAGTCAGGCTGCAAAGAACGAGATGATTTGCAGCACATTGAAAAAGGTCGTAGAACCTATGGGACATGAGGTCTTTAATTACGGTATGTGCGGAGCGGAGGATCCCAATTCTCTGACTTATGTGCAGAACGGTATCCTGGCAGCGGTATTGCTGAATTCCGGAGCCGCTGATTATGTGATTACAGGCTGCGGGACCGGCGAGGGAGCAATGCTTGCGTGCAATTCCTTTCCCAAGGTTCTCTGCGGACATATTGAGTCTCCGCTGGATGCTTATTTGTTCTCACAGGTAAATGACGGAAACTGTGTGGCTCTTCCCTTTGCCGAGAACTTCGGCTGGGGCGGAGAATTGAATCTGCAGTACATCTTTGAAAAGCTGTTCTGTGCTCCCGGCGGCGGTGGATATCCCCCTGAGAGAGTGGAACCCGAGCAGAGAAACAAGAAGATTCTGGACAAGGTAAAAGAAGTTACCCATACGGATATGGTAACGATTCTGAAAAATCTGGATCGTGATTTGGTAAAGGGTGCACTTTCCGGCGCAAAGTTTCAGGAGTATTTCTTCGCAAACTGCAAGTGTGACAAGATTGCGGAGGCAGTAAAGGAAGTTCTGGCATAAGGCAGTGTCGGTGTCAATGAATCGGTTACCGGCAGGCAGATATGCCTTTAGAGAGTAAATCGTCCCATGCGGACAGAAAGGTGTAATTATGAACGCAGTATTAGAGCAAATCAGTAAAATCGGTATTGTCCCTGTGGTAAAGATTGACAGGGAAGAGGATGCCCTGCCTCTGGCAAAGGCTTTGTGTGCAGGCGGACTTCCCTGCGCGGAGGTTACCTTCCGTACAAGTGCTGCAGCAGGCGCCATCAAAATCATGACAGAGAATTTCCCCAACATGTGTGTGGGTGCGGGAACTGTGCTGAACGCAGAACAGGTCGATGCGGCTGTGGCGGCAGGAGCTAAGTTTATTGTCAGCCCCGGATTAAATCCCAGAACCGTGAAGTATTGTATCGAGAAGGGTGTGCCCATCACTCCCGGTACCTCCAGCCCTTCTGACATCGAGCAGGCGATTGAACTTGGCCTGGATGTGGTGAAATTCTTCCCCGCAGAGCAGTCAGGCGGTCTGGCGAAGATTAAGGCTATGGCAGCTCCCTATGTCAATATGAAGTTTATGCCTACCGGCGGAATCAATGCAAAGAATCTGACTTCTTATCTTGACTTCCCCAAGATTATCGCATGCGGCGGCTCCTGGATGGTGCCCGGCGATTTGATTAATGAAGGTGCATGGGACAAGATTGAACAGTTGACAAGAGAAGCAGTTCAGACGATGCTTGGCTTTGAATTGGCTCACATCGGCATCAATGCGGCTAATGAGGAGGAAGCTTTGAAAGTGGCAAACCGCTTTGCATTCCTGTTCGGCTTGCCTGCAAAGGTTGGCAACAGCTCCATTTTCGCAGGAACTGCTGTTGAGGTAATGAAGACACCGTTCAAGGGTACCAACGGTCACATCGCTATCCGAACCAACTATATTGAGAGAGCAGTAAACTACATGAGCACTGTTCTGGGTGTGGAGTTTGAGGAGCCCAAGAAGGATGACAAAGGCAAGTATAAGGCAATCTACCTGAAGGAAGAAGTAGGCGGATTTGCAGTGCACCTTGTACAACGATAA
>Ga0129313_1000931_pt1 | contig 21025 bp, 18 predicted proteins | sample O1105metagenome_FD_94436 | JGI IMG/M metagenome (GOLD analysis project Ga0129313, IMG submission 94436) | Orangutan group fecal microbial communities from fecal samples from Wisconsin, USA - O1105 metagenome | ecosystem: Host-associated > Mammals > Digestive system > Large intestine > Fecal...
GTAGTAGGTGTAGGCAATGTCGTTGGCCTTGCACCAGGCTTCTACGCCCTGCCAGCAGGCCTGGTTGAAGGACTCATCGTCGATGGTGCCCACGTCGGTGACCAGGGCAACCTTGGTGATGACGTTGCCCTCTGCCTTGGCAGGGGCGCTAAACAGCGCACAGCAGGTGGCAACCAGTGCCAGCGCCAGAATAAGGGAAAGAATCTTCTTCATGTATTTTCCTCCTTGAAATTATAATTATCGCAGAAATGTGTAATAACAGGTGGGAAATTCCTGCCCGAAATCGCATTTTTCCATCGACACCATTATAGTACCACCCATTTGATTTGTTTGCAAGGCGTGGTTTTATACAAGATTTGTCCGGAAATTTTGGCATTCTGTCTAAGGCCGCACCGGGTATTTTCCACCGGTGGAAAAACGGTTTTCCATCATGGACACCCCTTACATTTTTGCCTGGGCAGCTGCAAAAACGGTTGCCATATGCGGCAAAGCGTGGTATTATAAATAAGATAGGTGAAGAAGCCGTCGCTTTTCGCCGCCAGAGAAAGTGCCGGAGGGTGAAGGGAGAGGCAGCCGCCATGCAGGAGTGGAACGACGTATACGACGAGAACCGGACGCTCACCGGCCGGGTGCATCTGCGGGGGACCCCCTGGCCCCCGGGGGAGTATGGGCTGGTGGTGTGCGTGTGGGTGTATGACGGCTATGGGCACATCCTGCTGACCCGCCGGGCCAAGGGAAGAGCTTCCACGGCACCTGGGAGAATTCCGGGGGCGCAGCCAAGGCCGGAGAGACCAGCCGCCAGGCCATCGCCCGGGAGCTGTACGAAGAGACCGGCATTTTGGCCACGGAAGAGGAATTCGAGTTCCTCTATTCCGATCGGGACAAAAACACCTTTTATGACTTCTACTGTCTGCGGCGGCGGATTCCCCTGAAGCAGATTGTTCTGCTGCCCGGGGAGACCGATGCCGTGATGTGGGCCAGCTACGGAAAGATTCACTGGATGATCCGCACCAAGAAAATCTGCCGCATCATCGCCTCCCAGTACCGCCGTCAGGAGCCGGAGCTGAGAAAGCGGAACCTGACCCAAGCGGGCTGCTAGAATTGTAGAAATTCCAAAGCCTCTGCGGGTTTCCTTTTGGGCTAATACACAATCTTGCCGAAAGCCGGAATTCGGGGGGCGGTTTTGGCTTGACACCGGCTGGGGCGCATGGTATAATGCGGGACAATGCGGCGCTGGGAAGCGTGTCTGCTTCGTCTTGCCGCAACCGGCAGGACGTTTTTTCTGGACAATTTGCAAAGGAGACTGTTATGGCTGAACGGATGAAGGCAAATGTAATCTCCCCCGCCTCTGAGGCATTCTTTCACCGGCAATTTGTTTCCATTTTTCAGGACGATTGCCTGAATTCTTCTGAATATACCGTTTTTCCCGGTTTCTGTGATGTTCATGTGCATTTCAGGGAGCCGGGATTTTCTTATAAGGAGACGATTTTAACAGGCAGCCGGGCCGCCGCCCGGGGGGGCTACACCGACGTGTGCACCATGCCCAACCTGAACCCCGTCCCCGACAGCCCGGCCCATCTGAAAGAGCAGCAGCTGCTCATTGACCGGGATGCCTGCATCCATGTCCACCCCTACGGTGCCATCACTGTGGGGCAAAGGGGCGAGCGCCTGGCCGACCTGGAGGGCATGGCCCCCCACTGCATCGCCTTCTCCGATGACGGCAAGGGGGTGCAGTCCGAGGAAATGATGGCCGCCGCCATGCTCCGGGCCAAGGCACTGGGCAAGATGATTGTGGCCCACTGCGAGGTCAACGACCTGCTGCGGGGCGGCTACATCCACGACGGCGCTTACGCCAGGGCCCATGGCCACCGGGGCATCTGCTCCGAAAGCGAGTGGGTGCAGATTGCCCGGGATTTGGAGCTGGCAAAGAAAACCGGCTGCCCCTACCATGTATGCCACATCTCCACCAAAGAGAGCGTAGAGATTATCCGCAAAGCCAAAGCCGAGGGCGTAGACGTGACCTGCGAAACCGGCCCCCACTATTTGATTATGGATGACAGCGATTTGCAGGAGGATGGGCGCTTCAAAATGAATCCCCCCCTGCGCAGCGCCGAAGACCGGCAAGCGCTGATTGCGGGTCTTCAGGATGGCACCATCGATATGATTGCCACCGACCACGCCCCCCACAGCGCCGAGGAAAAGTCCCGGGGGCTGGAAAAGAGTGCCTTCGGCATTGTGGGCATCGAAACCGCCTTTCCCCTGCTATACACCTATCTGGTAAAAAAAGGCATTCTCTCCCTGGAAAAGCTGGTGGAGCTGCTTACAGTAAACCCCAGAAAGCGCTTCGGCATCCCCCAGACCGGCGACTTCACCGTTTGGGATTTGAACGCCGTATCCACCATTGACCCCAAGGATTTCCTGTCCATGGGCAAGTCCACACCCTTTACCGGCTGGCAGGTTCAGGGCAGATGCATGGCCACCGTATGCGGCGGCAAAATCGTCTACCGGCACCGGTAAGCCCCACTCCGTTCATTTGTAAACCCTTTTCCAAGTCTCAAGGAGGTAACTATAAAAATGGCAAAGAGAACAGACATCAAGAAGGTACTCATCATCGGCTCCGGCCCCATTGTGATTGGTCAGGCGGCGGAATTTGACTACGCCGGCACCCAGGCCTGTCTGGCGCTGAAAGAGGAAGGCTATGAGGTCATCTTGGCAAACTCCAACCCCGCCACCATCATGACCGACACCACCATTGCCGACAAGGTGTATATGGAGCCCCTGACCCTGGAATACATCGCAAAGATTATCCGTTACGAGCGCCCGGATGCCATCGTTCCCGGCATCGGCGGCCAGACCGGCCTGAACCTGGCCATGCAGCTGGAAAAGAAGGGCATCCTGAAGGAATGCCGGGTGAAGCTGCTGGGCACCCCCTTCTCCTCCATCGAGCGGGCAGAGGACCGGGAGCTGTTCAAGGAAATGTGCCAGTCCATCGGCGAGCCGGTGATTCCCTCGGAAATCACCTACTCCCTGGAAGAGGCCAAGGCCGCTGCCCTGCGGATTGGCTATCCCGTGGTGCTGCGCCCTGCCTTTACCCTGGGCGGCACCGGCGGCGGCTTTGCCTATAACGAAAACGAGCTGGTGGAGGTTGGCCTCAATGCTTTCAACCTCTCCCCCGTCCATCAGGTGCTGGTGGAGAAGAGCGTGAAGGGCTATAAGGAAATCGAATTCGAGGTCATGCGGGATTCCAACGACCACGCCATCACCATCTGCGGCATGGAGAACATCGACCCTGTGGGCGTTCACACCGGCGACTCCATGGTGGTTGCCCCCATTATGACCCTGAATGACCACGACTTAAAGATGCTCAACGACTCCGCCATTAAGATTATCCGGGAGCTGAAAATCGAGGGCGGCTGCAACGTGCAGTTTGCGCTGAATCCCAGGACCTCGGAATACTTCCTGATTGAGGTCAACCCCCGGGTCTCCCGCTCCTCCGCTCTGGCCTCCAAGGCCTCCGGCTATCCCATTGCCCGGGTGACTGCCAAAATTGCCATGGGCATGGCTCTGGAGGAAATCAAGATTGCCAACACCAATGCCGCCTTTGAGCCCCGCCTGGATTATGTGGTGGCCAAGCTGCCCCGGTTCCCCTTCGACAAATTCGCCAGTGCCACCAACACCCTGGGCACCCAGATGAAGGCCACCGGCGAGGTCATGGGCATCGGCTCCAACCTGGAGGAATGTCTGCTGAAATCGGTGCGCTCCCTGGAAAACGGCGCATATCACTTCTACCTTGCCAAGTTTGACGGCATGGACACCCAGGAAATGCTGCAATACATCAGCGTCTTCCGGGACGACAATTTCTTCGCCATTGCCGAGCTGCTCCGCCGGGGAATTTCCGTGGAGAAAATTGCGGAAATCACCCAAATCACCCCCTTCTTCCTGGAGGCCGGTGCCAGAGTGATTCAGATGGAGGGCAAGCTGGCCGCCAACCCCGGCAACCTGGAAGTGCTGATGGAATCCAAGCGCATGGGCTTCAGCGACCGCTACACCGCCAAGCTCTGGGGCATGAAGGAAATCGACCTCTGGAATCTGCGCAAGCAGAAGAATATCTTCCCTGTGTTCCGCATGGTGGACACCTGCCACACCGGGGCCTATATCCCCTATTTCTATTCCAGCTACACCGGTGAGAACGACTCCATCCGCACCGACAAGAAGAAGATTGTGGTGCTGGGTGCCGGCCCCATCCGCATCGGCCAGGGCGTGGAATTCGACTACTCCACCGTCCATGCGGTGAACACCATCCGCTCCCTGGGCTATGAGGCCATCATCATCAACAATAACCCCGAAACCGTGTCCACCGACTACACCACCGCCGACAAGCTGTACTTCGAGCCCCTGACCCCCGAGGATGTGATGAACATCCTGGAATTCGAGCAGCCCGAGGGCGTGATTGCCACCCTGGGCGGCCAGACCGCCATCAACCTGGCAAAGCCCCTGATGGAGCGGGGCGTGAAGATTATCGGCACCGACTGTGATGCCATCGACCGGGCCGAAAACCGGGATCTGTTCGAGAAGCTGCTGGAGCAGCTGAACATCCCCCAGCCCGAGGGCAAGGCCGTCACCCGGATTGAGGACGGCATTGAGGCTGCCGCCAGAATCGGCTATCCCGTGCTGGTGCGCCCCAGCTTCGTGCTGGGCGGCAGAGCCATGCAGATTGTGGCCAACGAAGAGCAGCTGGTGCACTACCTGAAAACCGCCGTGGAAATCGATGCCGACAAGCCGGTGCTGGTGGACAAGTACATCCAGGGCCGGGAGGTGGAGATTGATGCCATCTGCGACGGACACGATGTATTCGTCCCCGGCATCATGGAGCTGGTGGAGCGCACCGGCGTTCACTCCGGTGACTCCATCTCCGTCTACCCCACCTTCTCCATCTCCGACAAGGTCAAGGGCATCATCCTGCAATACGCCAAGAAGCTGGGCCTGGGCATTGGCATCATCGGCCTGTTCAACATCCAGTTCATTGTGGACAAGAGCGACCGGGTGTATATCATCGAGGTGAACCCCCGCTCCTCCCGTACCGTTCCCTTCCTCTCCAAGGCCACCGGCTACTCCCTGGCCGACATTGCCACCGAGGTTATTCTGGGCAAGACCCTGAAGGAGCAGGGCATCTTCAGCATCTACCCCGAAGAGAAGCAGCGCTGGTACGTCAAGGCCCCTGTGTTCTCCTTCAATAAGATCCGGGGCCTGGATGCCTACCTGTCCCCGGAGATGAAGTCCACCGGCGAGGCCATCGGCTATGACCGCACCCTGACCCGTGCCCTGTATAAGGCCCTCCAGGCCTCCGGCATGAAGCTGCAAAACTACGGCACCGTCTTCGCCACCATCGCCAAGGGCGACAAGGAAGAGGCGCTGCCCCTGATTCGCCGGTTCTATCAGCTGGGCTTCAACATCGAAGCCACCCGGGGCACGGCGGAATTCCTGAAAAAGAACGGCATCCGCACCCACACCCTGAAAAAAATCAGCGAGGATCCCAACGAAATTCCCGATGCACTGCGGCAGGGGCACATTGCCTACGTCATCAACACCCGCACCCCCGGTGCCGGTGAGAAGGACGGTCTGCTGATTCGCCAGATTTCCACTGAATACAACGTAAACATCTTCACCTCCCTGGACACCGTGAAGGTGCTGCTGGATGTTCTGGAGGAAATCACCCTGACCATTTCCACCATCGACGCCTGAGTGGAGGTGCCATGAAACAGGTTATTTTTGAAATTGTCTCCAATGAGGCGCTGACGAAGGATGTCTACCGGATGGTTCTGTCCGGCGACACCTCCGCCATCACCGCCCCCGGGCAGTTTGTGGAAATCGCTCTGCCCGGCAAATTCCTCCGCCGCCCCATTTCCGTCAGCGACTGGGGGGGAAACAGCCTGACCCTCATCTATAAGGTGGTGGGCCACGGCACCCAGCAGATGGCACTTCTGCCCGCCGGAACCCGGCTGGATCTGCTCACCGGCCTAGGCAACGGCTACGACACCACCCCCAGCGGGGATACCCCGGTGCTGGTGGGCGGCGGCGTAGGCGTGCCCCCCCTGTACGGCCTGTGCAAGGCCCTGCTTGCCCAGGGCAAGCACCCCGCCGTGGTGCTGGGCTTCAACAAGGCTGAGGAAATCTTCCTGGCAGAGGAATTCCGGGCCCTGGGAGTCCAGGTGCATATCGCCACCGCCGACGGCAGCGTGGGCACCCGTGGCTTTGTCACCGATGTGCTGAAAGCCCTCCCCTACTCCTACTTCTACGCCTGCGGGCCCCTGCCCATGTTCAAGGCCATGGAGACTGTGGTTTCCACCGCCGGGCAGTATAGCATGGAGGAGCGCATGGGCTGCGGCTTCGGTGCCTGCATGGGCTGCTCCATCCAAACCAGGAGCGGCGCCAAGCGGGTCTGCAAGGACGGCCCGGTTTTCCCCCGAGAGGAGGTCTTCTTCTGATGAACACCAAAGTTAGCCTCTGCGGCATCCCTCTGGACAACCCGGTGATTCCCGCCTCCGGCACCTTCGGCTACGGCTATGAATTCGCTGAGCTGTACGACATCAACCGGCTGGGCACCTTCTCCTTTAAGGGAACCACCCGGGAGCCCCGCTTCGGCAACCCCACCCCCCGGATTGCAGAATGCACCGGCGGCATGATCAACGCCGTGGGTCTGCAAAATCCCGGGGTGGAGGCTGTGATTTCCCGGGAGCTGCCCCGGCTGGCCCAGTGCTTCCACAAGCCGGTAATGGCCAACGTCTCCGGCTTCAGCGTAGAGGACTACGCCTATACCTGCCAGAAACTGGATGCCCAGCCCCAAGTGGGCTGGCTGGAAGTCAATGTCAGCTGCCCCAACGTTCACGGCGGCGGCATGAGCTTCGGCACCCAGCCGGAGGCCGCCGCAGAAGTGACCCGTGCCGTCAAGGCCGTCACCAAAAAGCCGGTGATTATCAAGCTCTCCCCCAACGTAACGGACATTGTGTCCATTGCCAAGGCCTGTGAGGATGCAGGCGCAGACGGCATCAGCCTGATTAACACCATGCTGGGAATGCGCATCGATTTGAAGCGCAAAAAGCCCGTGATTGCAAACACCATGGGGGGCTTCTCCGGCCCTGCCATCTTCCCGGTGGCGGTGCGGATGGTGTACCAGGTGAGCCAGGCAGTATCCATCCCCGTGGTGGGCATAGGCGGCGTGCAGAGCGCCGAGGATGTGCTGGAAATGATGCTGGCAGGTGCCACCGCCGTAGAGGTGGGCGCAGCCAATCTGGTGAACCCCTTCGCCAGCCTGGACATTGTAAACGGGCTGCCCGCAGCCATGGAAAAATACGGAATCAACGACTTGAACGAAATTATAGGAGGCGCACACAATGGGTAAGGATGTTATTGTTGCCTGCGACTTTTCCAGCGCAGAGCAGGTTTTCACGTTTCTGGACAAATTTGAAGGGAAGAAGCCCTTTGTAAAAATTGGCATGGAGCTGTACTATGCCGAAGGCCCCGCCATTGTCCGGGAGATTAAGGCCCGGGGCCACAAGATTTTCCTGGATTTGAAGCTCCACGACATTCCCAACACGGTGAAAAAGGCCATGGCTGTTCTGAGCAACCTGGATGTGGACATCTGCAACCTCCACGCCGCCGGTACCACTGCCATGATGACCGCCGCCCTGGAGGGTCTGACCCGCCCCGACGGCAGCCGCCCCCTGCTGATTGCCGTCACCCAGCTGACCTCCACCGACCAGGAGGCCATGGAGCGGGATCTGATGATTCACGCCCCCATTGACCAAGTGGTGATGCACTACGCCGAGACCGCCAAGAATGCAGGTCTGGACGGCATTGTCTGCTCCCCCCTGGAGGCCGGCAAGGTGCATGAGCGCTGCGGCAAGGACTTCCTCACCGTCACCCCCGGCGTTCGCTTCGCCGACGGCGACGCAGGCGACCAGAAGCGGGTAATGACCCCCGCCGCCGCCAAGGCCATTGGCTCTGACTACATTGTGGTGGGTCGTCCCATCACCGCCGCCGCTGACCCGGTGGCAGCCTACCAGCGCTGCCTGGCAGAGTTCTGCGACTAAAGCGGCAGTGCCGCCGGACAATGACGCTGCGGAGCATATACCGATACGGCAGTGCCCTGACTCGCCCGGTTCAATACCCCTCGGAAACCGTTTTGTATACACATCCGGTGCGAAGCGCCCTCGGCTCCCCCTGGGGCGCTTTGCGCCATACCGCATCCCCAAAAACTGAAACCAAAGGAGACAGACCATGGAAAGCTATAAAAGAGAATTTATCCAGTTCCTGGAAAATGCCGGTGTGCTGAAATTCGGTGACTTCACCGCCAAATCCGGCCGCAAGATTCCCTACTTCATCAACGCCGGTATGATTAAGACCGGTGACGAAATTGCCACCCTGGGCGAATTCTATGCCCGGGCCTATCAGGAAAAGCTGGGCAACAAGCAGGCTGTCCTCTACGGCCCTGCCTACAAGGGCATTTCCATTGCCGTGTCCGCCGCCGTAGCGCTGAGCAAGCACGGCCTGAATGTCCCCTTCTTCTTCAACCGCAAGGAAGTGAAGGACCACGGCGAGGGCGGCGTGTTCGTGGGCTATGTGCCCCAGGCCGGTGAGGAAGTGGTTATTGTAGAGGATGTTATCACCGCCGGTACCGCCATCCGGGAAAGCATGGAAATTCTCAGCCACCTGGAGGGCGTGAAGGTCGCCGCCACCTTTATCATGGTGGACCGCAAGGAGCGGGGCAAGGGCGAAAAGCTGGCCATGGAGGAAGTGGAGGAGGAATTCGGCTTCCCCGTGTACTCCGTGGTGGATGTGTATGACATCATCGAATATCTGGAGGAAAGGCCCGAGCACGCCGAGAACGTGGCCCGCATCCGTGCCTACCTGGAAAAGAACGGAGCTGCAAAATGAGGAGCCTAATCAGTATTTTGGATTTGTCTGTGGAGGAAATCGACAGCCTGATTGCCACGGCAAAGGACATCATTGCCCACCCGGAAAACTACTGGGATTCCTGCAAGCACAAGAAGCTGGCCACCCTGTTCTTCGAGCCCTCCACCCGCACCCGGCTCAGCTTTGAGGCGGCCATGATGGAGCTGGGCGGCAATGTGATTGGCTTCTCCCAGGCAAGCTCCTCCTCCGCCTCCAAGGGTGAGAGCATGGCGGACACCGCCAAGATTCTCAGCTGCTACGCCGACATTATGGCCATCCGCCACCCCAAGGACGGCGCTCCCTTCGTGGCCTCCCGGAACGCCTCCGTGCCGGTAATCAACGCCGGTGACGGTATGCACAATCACCCCACCCAGACCCTGGCAGACCTGCTGACCATCTCCCGGGAGATGGGGCACCTGGATAACCTGACCATCGGCTTCTGCGGCGACCTGAAATACGGCCGCACCGTCCACTCTCTCATTGAAGCCATGAGCCGCTATCCCGGCATCAAGTTTGTGCTGATTTCCCCCGAGGAGCTGAAGCTGCCCGGCTTTGTCCGGTTCAACGTGCTGGAAAAGCTGCACATTCCCTATGAGGAGGTCACCTCCCTGGAAGAGGCCCTGCCCAAGCTGGACATCCTGTATATGACCCGGATTCAGCGGGAACGGTTCGACGACCCCTGGCAGTATGAGCGGCTGAAGGACAGCTATGTGCTGACCCCCGAAAAGATGCTTCTGGCAAAGGAAAAGATGAGCGTGCTGCACCCCCTGCCCCGGGTGAACGAAATCAGCGTGGCCGTGGACGACGACCCCAGAGCCGCCTATTTCCGCCAGGCCCTCAACGGCAAGTACATGCGCATGGCACTGATTCTCATGCTGCTGAAGGAAGCAGAGCGCAACCCTGTCCGGGAGGAAATCGACCGGGAGAATCTGCGCTACGACCTGGTTTGCACCAATCCCCGGTGCATCTCCGCCACCGAGCAGGAGCTGCCCCAGATTTTCCGCACCACCGACAAAGCCGCCGGCATCCACCGCTGCATCTACTGCGAGCAGAGAGCCTGACGCCCCGGCAATTCCATACATCCATAACCAAACTCGCAGCAGTCCCGGACTTTTTCCGCCGACTGCTGCGAGTTTTTACGTTGGAGCATTCCCACGCTTTGGAGAATGGAAAAACAAAACACCACCGCAAGGTGGTGCTTTTCATTGTGGTGCACCAAGGCAATCCAAATCCGAACCGGTATTGTTCTTTACGGCTTCTTTCACATCATCCAGGGTGATGGTTCTGGTGCCGTCCTTGTAGTTGAAGGTGAGAACCAGCTTATCATCATACAGATAAATGGCGTTCACAAAAGCATCGATCAGCATTTTGCGGTGAGACTGCTGGTGTACATCCAGCTTGCGGAATTTGTGCAGCCAGAAGGTGACGAACTCCGGGCTGATTCTGGGCTTGGCGATCTTTTCATTGGCGATCTTGATTTCCAAATCTTCCTTCGTAGCTTCCAGTTCCTCCAAGCGGGTCTTTGTGGATTTGGTGAGGATGCCCTGCTGAATAGCGTTCAGGAGATTTTGAATGCCGGTTTCTGCCTCACGCAACTGCTGCTCATACAGGGGAAGGCTTGTATTTTCTCTGTCCTGCAAATCCATCACCATGGACACGATAGCTTCAATGGCTTTGTCGTCCATGACCACCTTCATCACTTCGTTGACTACCAAATCCTCTAGCCATTGTTTCCTGACGGGCTTTTTCTTGCAGTCTGTCCGCTTCTTTTTTACGGACACGCATTTGTAGTAGTGGTGAATGGTGCCGTTCCGGCTTTTGCCGCTTTCGCCGCAGAGGTAGGCACCACAGTAGCCGCAGAACAATTTGGTGGTCAGCAGGTAATCGTCCTCGGCTTTGTGACGGGCCGGGGCTTTTCTGTTTTGCGCCAGCTTCTCCTGAACCCGATCAAACAAATCCTCCGGGACGATGGCAGGGATACCGTCTGGGATGATGATGTCCCGATATTTGTATTCTCCGATATAGCGGCAATTGCTCAGCATGTGCTGAATGCTGTTGAAATTCAGCGGTTGACCACGGGTATTTCGGACACCGCTGTCATTCAGCCAGTCCCGCAGTTCCTTCATTGTTGCACCTTTGTCGTACTTCTTGAACACATCCAGAACAAAGGGCGCGGTCAGCGGGTCAATCTGAAAATGCTGTTCCTCATCAATCACATAACCGATGGGAAGTGTGCCACCGTTGAACTTGCACTTCAACGCATTTTCTTTTCTGCCACGGATGACCTTTTCCGACAGATCGGCGGAGTAGTATTCGGCATAACCTTCCAAAACGGATTCCAGAATGATGCCTTCCGCACCTTCCGAAATCACTTCCGTTGCGGACACCACTTTCACGCCGTTCCGCTTCAGCTGCGCTTTATACCGTGCGCTGTCATAACGGTTTCTCGCAAATCTATCCAGCTTCCAGACGATGACCATATCAAACAGCTTCTTGCCGCTGTCTTTAATCATTTCCTGAAAATCCGGGCGGTTGTCCGTCTTAGCGGAATAGGCACGGTCAATGTAGTGGCGCAGGATCGTGATGCCGTTCTTCTCCGCAAAAGCGGTGCATTCCCGAATCTGACCTTCGATGGATTCCTCCCGTTGGCTGTCAGATGAATAGCGGGCATAGATGACTGCCTTCATTCTGCATCCCCACTTTCCAGCGTCAACGCCTGCGTCAATTCACGGAGCCTGTTTTCCAGCAAAGCCTTGTCCGGCAGGTGCAGGGTATAATCTGCAACCATGGTGGGAGACATACTTCTGCTCAGCGCATATTCCACAACCGTGTCATCCTTGCTGGTGCAAAGAATCAACCCGACACTGGGATTCTCATTGGGCTTTCTCACATCCCGGTCAAGGGCTTCCAGATAAAAGTTCAGTTGTCCCAGATGCTCCGGACGGAATTTGTCCACTTTCAGTTCGATTGCCACCAGACAGGACAGCGCGCGATTGTAGAACAGCAGATCAATGAAGAAGTCTGTGTTGCCCACCTGTATCCGATATTCCTCGCCCACAAATGTGAAGTCCTGACCAAATTCCAGAATGAAGTCCCTCAGATTTGCCACGATGCTCTTGCGTAGATCCTTTTCTTTGTACGGTTCCTTCACATCCAGAAACTCGAACACATAGGCATCCCGGAGGGCGACCAGTCCTTCACCTCTGGTCAGCAGTTCTTTGTTCTTCGTATCGGACAGCATGGTTCTTTCAAAGAGCATACTGTTGATCTGCCGATCCAGCTCCCGCTTGGAGTAGTTATTCGCCGCACAAAGCCGCAGGTAAAACTCCCTTGCTTCATCTGTCTTGCAGCCGGTCAGAATCAGCAGATTGTTTGTCCACGCAATTTCTCTCACCAGTGGTGAGAGTTTTTCATTGCCACGGTAAGTTTCATAGAACTGCTTCATGCGCCAGATGTTCTGTGCCGAAAAGCCTTTGGAGGCAGGATAGCGATGGCGGAGAAACTCGGAAAACTCGGTGACAACACTCTTGCCCCAGCCATCAGTCTCAACCTTCTGGCTGATGTAAGCGCCGATTTCCCAGTACATGTTAATCAGTTCCGCATTTACCGCCCGCATGGCACGGGTTCTGGCATTGTCGATGATCTCTACGATCTCATCAAATTGATTGTCCATGAATGTCAAATTCTGATTCATTCCTGTCCTTCCTTCAGCATCTGCCGAAGCGTTTTTTTCAGCCGCTCATTGATGGGTGAGCTGGGATCAAAGCACATCTCGATGAACTTGTCCATCTCGGGATAGACCTTCTCGATTTTCATTTTCCCCTCATACAGCTTGCCCTGGGGTTTGTCCGTACGACCAAAAATGTAATCCAGAGATACATCAAAATAATCCGCATACCGAATCATTACCCCCGCCGGGACATGGGCTTCCCCACTTTCAAATCTGGCAACCGCCGACTGCCGGGAGCCCACAATGGCTGCAATCTTCGCTTGAGACAGTTTCGCACTCTGACGCAGTTCCCGCAGCCGCACACCGATGGTATTCATAACCGTCACCTCCTGATCTTTGTGTGATCATTATACCCTGTATTGCATATTAAGTCAATCTTAAATTGACATAATATCATTGCTTTCATAGGGGCTCACGAACAAAACTCAAGCGCCCGCAGGGTGCGTAGCTCACAAGGAACTTGTGATGCAAAGGGTTTGGGATGCTTCCCAACAAGCAGAAAACGCTCAAATCCGCCGGGGCGGAAGTGAGCGTTTTACGCATATGGCGCGCCATAAGCATTGCTTGCCAGTTGTGGAACGGAATACATACAATGATCCTCAAATGATTGATTTATCACTTTTTCTTCTGGGGAGTTGATATCAAAAGATCCAAGAATACGAACTGGACAATTGGAGCAGCTATTGCATTAATCCAAACAGAGCCAAGCGTTGGAATAAGAGTAAAAAGCCATCCAAATACAGCACCCATAATGAGGCAAACAATACAAATCATAAGGTTATTCTTGAAGAAAAAGCCAATGGTACAAAAACTCCAACAGTACCAAGATTATTCTTCTTGATTCAAGCATAGACGCTAGGAGGCCTGGTCTACGACTTGGGTATTACCCTCAGAACGCTTGTTAATAGAGACTGTCTAGAGGTCAACGCGATAATCAAGTCCTTTAGATAATCGGCGATTTCCTCAAACTCGCTACTTGGAAAGATGCGGTGGATAGGCGTCGTATCGGTACTAATCGCCATCGCATCCGCGACCTCCGAACGAGGGAGACAGTACTTACCGTTGAACTGTCGCAACTTTTTGCTTAGTTGGCCTGGTTCTTAAATAATGGTTCTCACCAGATAGAGCAGGAACAAAGTCCTGCAGACCTACATTCCTATCCTTACCACGCAGCTCGTCTCTCCCGCTTACTTAGTTATACATCAGTCCTCTCATCCATCCCTTCAAAACAGGAAAAAGTTGCACATAACCTTGCAACAACATATTACGTATAATATTCTGAAAAAACTGAACAAAGTTGCCTTGCCGCTTAGACTTTCACTTAATTATCAAACGGATGATACTCCGTTATATTGCTCAAATACTCCTGAACATCCCCGTGGAGCAGCGGGTTCACATAGTCAACTGGCGCATTATAAACCAGCCATCCCAGTTCACTGCTCTCATACATATTCCGGGCAACCTCGGCTTCCACCAGAGTGCAGTCAACGGAGATCATGCTGCCGTCTACAAATCTGACTTCGACACAGGCAGTGTCGATATTGAACGCACAGGAAATAACTTTCTTATCCATAACAGTGTCCTCCTAAATCTGTTTCTTTTTTCTTGGTCCTCTGGGTTTTGATTCTGGTCGTTTGATGACACCGTTTCGGAAATGGGTTCCATCGAAGTTGCCAAAGAAAACAAATAATCCGAACCCGTCTCCCACAGGGAAGATCTGGTTCGGATTATATTGGTTTGGTGCCGCTAACCGGACTCGAACCGGTACGGAGTTGCCTCCAGCGGATTTTAAGTCCGCGATGTCTACCATTCCATCATAGCGGCATTTCTTTGATAACGGGAGAATCATAGCACATTTTTAAGGTTCCGTCAAGTCCTGCGCAAGCGCTGCTGTCGGGGTGGGAGGTTGGGAGGCTCCTCCGGTTTTTGGCCGGAGGAGCCTGGTATCAGTAGCCGAATTTCTCTGCCGTCCGCTTCATCATTTCCCGGATGGGCAGATGGTAGGGGCAGCGCTCCTCGCACAGGCCGCACTGTACGCATTCGCCGGCGGTGTGAGCCATGGTGCCGTAGCGCTCCTTGGCCCAGTCCCCCAGGCCGTAGCGGGAGAGGTATCCCTCGAACAGGAAGGCGCTGGGGATGCTGATTCCTGCGGTGCAGGGGGCGCAGTAATTGCACCGGCGGCAGAACTGGGTGCCCAGGCTGTCCCGCACCTTACAGATATCCACCTGCTCTTGCCTGCTCAGCGGGGCTGTGTCCTGCACCGCTGCCACATTCTCCTCCAGCTCCTTGGGCTCTGCCATTCCCGGGATAACCACCGTCACATTGTCGTTGGCGGCCACATACCGCAGGGCCAGGCGGCCATCCTCAATGGCCCCACCGGCCAGAGGCTTCATGCAGACAAAGCCGATGTTCTTTTCCCGACACCGGGCAATCAAATCCTCGGCCTGATTCTCCACGATGTTATAGGGGAACATAATGGTCTCCACCCAGTCCATATCCAGCAGACGGCGGAACACCTCTACGGAATGGGCAGTTGCGCCGATGTGGCCAATCCTGCCCGCCGCCTTGGCCTCCTGCAGGGCTTCCAGAGCGCCGCCGGGGGCAAGGATTTCCTCCAGGGCTGCATTGGAGGGGTTGTGGAGCTGGTACAGGTCGATGTGGTTGGTTCGCAGATTGTGAAGGCTGCGGTCGATATCCGCCGCCATCTCCTCCCGGGTGGTGGCCCTGCCCTTGGTGGCCAGGACAAACTGCTCCCGGATGCCCTCCAGGGCGAAGCCCAGATACTCCTCGCTGACGGTATAGCCCCGGGCGGTATCGATATAGTTGACCCCCTGGGCCAGCATCAGGTGCAGCAGCTCCCGGGTGCCCAGCTGGTCAATCCGCTGAATGGGGATGCCCCCCAGGCCCAGGCGGGACACCCGCAGGCCGGTTTTTCCAAGAATTCGGTATTCCATATTGTCTCCTTTATTTTCCCAACTTTTGATTTTTTTCATAGGCCGCCGCCACGCAGTCCATGGCTGCGCCCCGGAAGCCGTGCTGCTCCAGTACCCGCACTCCGGCAATGGTGCTGCCCCCGGGGGAGCAGACCGCATCCTTCAGTGCCCCGGGGTGAAGTCCGGTTTCCTGCACCATTTTGGCCGCACCGGCCATGGTGGCAGCGGCGTACTCCATGGCCTTGGCTCTGGGGATGCCGCAAGCCACGGCGCCGTCGGCCAGGGCCTCCAGGAACAGATACATATAGGCCGGGCCGCAGCCGGACAGCGCACTGGCCGCATCCATCAGTCCCTCCTCCAATGCATCCAGGCGGCCGGAGGGTGCCATTGCCGCCAGGAAGGCGGCCTCCATGGCATCGCTGACCAGGCTGTTGCAGCAGTACTGGGTCATCCCCGCCCCCACAGCCACAGGGGTGTTGGGCATGATGCGAATTACCGGCAGGGGGCCCCCGGCCATCTGCTCAATCCGGCTGATGGAAAGCCCGGCGGCCATGGTAATCAGCAGGGGCTTGCGCCGCTGCAGCGCCCCCCGGAGCGGGAGCAGAAGATCCGCCATCATGTGGGGCTTGACCGCCAGGAAAATGCAGCCACAGGTGTCTGCGATTTCCCCGGCCGAGCCATAGCCAATGCCCAGTTCCCGGGCCAGCTGCCTTGCCCTGCCGCTGCGGTCCGTGATAATCATGTCCTTTGTGGACTGGCTCAGGGCCCGGGCCACCGCCCCGCCCATATTGCCACAGCCCAAAAATCCATACGTCATATTGCTTCTCCTTTATCGGATGTGTCCGTTGCCCCGGACGATATAGTGATAGGTGGTCAGCTCCCGCAGACCCATGGGGCCCCGGGCGTGGAGCTTCTGGGTGGAGATGCCCATCTCACAGCCCAGGCCGAATTCTCCGCCGTCGGTAAACCGGGTGGAGGCATTGACATATACCGCCGCACTGTCTACACAGGCGCAGAACTTCCGGGCCACGGCCTCATCCCGGGTGATAATGGCCTCGCTGTGGCCGGTGGAGTGGGCCGCAATGTGGGCAATGGCCTCCTCCGGCCCGTCTACGCAGCCCACCGCCAGAACATAATCCAGGAACTCCGTGTCGAAGTCCCGCTCCCCTGCCGGGGTGCCGGGGATAATGGACCGGGCGGTTTCGTCCAGCCGCAGCTCCACCGGGTGGGCGCTCTGGGTCACCAGGCGCTGATAGAGCTTGGGCAGGAATTCCCCGGCAATGGCCTTGTCCACCAGCAGCACCTCCTCTGCGTTGCACACGCTGGGGCGGCTGGTCTTGGCGTTCTCAACAATCCGCAGCGCCATGTCCTGGTCGGCTGTCTTTTCCACATACACATGGCAGATGCCGGTGCCGGTGGCGATGCAGGGCACCGTGGCATTGCGGATACAGGCCGCAATCAGCCCGGCACCGCCCCGGGGAATCAGCAAATCCACATAGCCCTGGGCCGTCATCAGGGCGGTGGCAGAGCTTCGGGAGGTATCCTGCACCAGATTGATTGCATTCTCCGTAATCCCCGCCTGGGAAAGCCCCCTTTTCAGGGCATCCACAATGGCGGTAGCGGAGTGAATGGCCTCTTTGCCCCCCCGGAGGATGCACACATTGCCGCTTTTCAGGGCCAGAGCGGCGGCATCGCTGGTGACATTGGGGCGGCTCTCATAGATGATGGCTATCACCCCCATGGGGACGGAAACCTTCTGAATGGTCAGTCCGTCCGGGCGAACCGTCTCCTCCAGCACCACGCCCACCGGGTCGGGCAGGTCCACCACATCCCGGATTCCCCGGGCCATGGCGGCGATACGCTCCGGGGTGAGCCGGAGCCTGTCCAGCATCACCTCGCTGATATTTCCCCGGGCGGCAGACAAATCCAGGGCATTGGCCGCCAGAATACTTTCCCGGCTCTCTTCCAGGGTCTCTGCCATGGCCAGCAGGGCCTGGTTTTTCTGCCAGGTGCTCAGCTGGCCCACTTCGTTCTTCGCCCCCCGGGCGGCGGCAAGCAATTCCATCATAAGCCTTCCTCCTGTTTCCGGGCCACAAAGCGGGTACCGATGGGGGCTCCCTCCAGAATGGCATAGAGATGATCCGGCGCATTGCCGTTGGCAATGACCATATCGCAGCCGCAGTGCATACAGATTTCCGCCGCCTGCAATTTGGTAATCATGCCCCCGGTACCCTGCTCGCTGCCGCTGACCCCGGCCAGAGCCCGAAGGGAATCGTCCAGGGTGGTCACAGTGGGAATCAGCACGGCGGAGGCATCCTTGCGGGGATCGGCGGTATACAGGCCGTCGATATCCGACAGCAGCACCAGCAGCGCCGCCCCCACGCTTTTGGCCACAATGGCAGCCAGGGTGTCGTTGTCGCCGATGACAATCTCCTCGGTGGCCACGGTGTCGTTTTCATTGATGATGGGCAGGGCCCCCAGGTCCAGCAGCCGGTTCAGGGTGTTGCTGAAATTCCGGTGGCGCTTTTCGCAGGCCACATCCTCTCCGGTAATCAGCAGCTGGGCCACGGTATGGTGGTAATCCCCGAAGAGCTTATCATAGATGTACATCAGCTCACACTGGCCCACGGCGGCAGCGGCCTGCTTCCCGGGGATATCCCCGGGGCGCTGGCGCAGGCCCAGCTTCCCCACCCCCATGCCGATGGCACCGGAGGATACCAGAATCACCTCATGCCCCGCATTTTTAATGTCGCTGACCACCTGGCACAGGGAGGCAACCCGGCGGATATTCAGGTGCCCTGTGGAATGGGCCAGGGTGCTTGTACCGATTTTTATCACAATACGCATTGGGTCCCCTCCTGAAATTGCTTTTATTTTTGTCATTATATTCCTTTTGTCTCCGGAAATAAAGGGGGGATTTTCTTTTTTTCACACTCTGCCCCCAGAGCCGCCGACAGGATGCACATATTTCCGTTGACTTTCGGACATACCACCCATATAATGACAGAAAAAGGCGGTGATGGCTTGGCAACTCTAAAATGCAAATACTGCGGCGGCAATGTTGCCCCCCTTCCGGAGGGCAGCCTGGGGACCTGCGCCAGCTGCGGTGCGGTGATGACCCTTCCCCAAAGCACCGGCAAGGAGCAGGCCTCCGCCCACAACTGCGGAAATTATCTGCGCAGTGCCGGGAAATTCGACAAGGCTCTGGCAGTTTATCAGAAGCTCCTGGCCCAGGATGAAGCCGATGCCGAAAGCTGCTGGTGCAGCGCCCTGTGCCGGTTCGGTGTCCAGTATGTGGAGGAGGCGGGGGTCTACCGCCCTGTGGTATTGCGGCCGGAGGCCGGGAAATTTCTGGAATGTCCGGACTATCTGGCTGCCGTCTCCCTGTCTCAGGGGGCGCAGCGGCAGGAATATGAGAAAGAGGCGAAGAAAATCGCCCAGGTTCTGGGGCAGGTAACGGAATCTGCGCCCCCTCCCTCCCCCATCAAGCAGGGCTTCGGGCTGCTGCGGCAGGGGGCGTTTGAGGAAGCTGACAGCTGCTTCTGCCAAGGGCTGGCGGAGACACCGGAGGATGCCATGGGCCACCTGGGGCGGCTGCTGGCCGAATGCCGGTGCACCTCCCCCAAGGGGCTGCCGGGCTGCGGCAAGGCCATTGCCCAAAGTCCCCACTATAAAAAAGCACTGGAATACGCCGACGGCGACCTGAAAAAATATCTGCTGACCGCCGCAAAGAAAACCCAGGGCAGTCGGCAGAGCCAGGCAGAGGCGGCCTACCGTCGGGCCCGGGAGGCCATGGAGGCCGCCAGCACCAACGAAGAGTACCGGCAGGCTGCCAGAATGTTTGCCCCCCTGGGGAACTACGGCGATGCCGGAGCAAGGGCGCAGGAATGCCTGGCCCGGGCAGAGGCGCTGCGGAAAGAGGACGTCTACCGGGCCGCCGGGGCTGCCATGGGCCGGGGGGATGCCGCCGGAGCCGCCAAGCTATACAGCCAGATTCCCGGCTGGCGGGATGCCAATATTCAGGCGGTGCAGTGTCAGCAGCGGGCCGTGGCCCAGAAGGCCGCCAAAAGCGAGCCGGAGCATTTTGTCGCCGGTGTCCTCAAGCGGATTGGGGCGGCGGTGCTGGTGCTGGCGGTGCTGATTGTCTCCGGCTGGCTGTTCGTGAACAAGTATCTGATTCCCCAGAAGCATTACCAGGCCGCCGAGGCCCTGCTGGAGGCAGGGAACCGGGAGGAGGCCATCGAAGCCTTCCAGGCCCTGGGGGACTTTAAGGATGCATCCCAGCGGGCACAGGACATCCAGGCAGACTGGTACAGCCAGGCAGAGGTGCTGCTCAGTGCCGGGGATTCCTGCCGGGCCGCCGCCATTTTCGGCGGACTGCGGGACTACAGCGATGCCCGGGAGCGAAGCCGGGCCCTTTGGGCGGAAATCGTAGAGCCGGAGCGGATTGCCGCAGGGGGCTGGTTTACCGCCGCACTGCGCAGTGACCGCATGGCCCACGCCGCCGGAGACAACCGGGAGGGGCAGTGCCGGGTGGGCACCTGGATGAGCATGGACTCCATCAGTGCCGGGTGGGAGCATACCGTTGGTCTGCGCACAGACGGCACCGCTCTGGCCGCCGGATACAACGGCGACGGCCGGGGAGATGTGGAGAGCTGGCGGGACATGGTGGCCATCTCCGCCGGGCAGTGGCACACCGTGGGGCTAAAGTCCAACGGAAGGGTTCTGGGCCTGGGCTGTGACAACGACGGCCGGATTGATTTTGACGGCTGGCGGGATATCATCGGCATCAGCGCCGGGCGGAACCACACCGTGGGACTGAAGGCAGACCGCACCGCCCTGGCTGTCGGGATGAATGACAAGGGCCAATGCAACGTAGAGAAATGGTCGAATCTACAGGCCATCTCCGCCGGTGGAGAGCACAGCCTGGGGCTGACCCGGGAGGGAACCGTACTGACCGCCGGAAGCAACGCCGAGGGGCAGTGCGGTGTAGACGGCTGGACGGACATCGTAGCCGTTGCCGCCGGATATTACCACAGTGTCGGTCTGAAATCCGACGGCACGGTGGTGGCCGTGGGATTCAACGAATATGGGCAGTGCGATGTGGGCCAATGGACGGATATTGTGGCCATCTGCGCCGGTGGCTGGCACACCGTGGGGCTGAAATCCGACGGAACCCTTGTAGCCGCAGGGCGGAACGAGAACGGCCAATGCGATGTGCAGGAATGGAGCAGTCTGCTCCTTCCTTGACCCTCACATAAAATTTCAGGAGGTGCGTCCCAGTGGCGCTGCACTTGTCAAGTAAAAGTAGACACTAAAAAGAGCATATCTACAGGAAGCCCAGTTCGGTCTTGTACTGAACTGGGCTTTTATAGCCCAAAGCCGCTGCTGGACGCTGATTGTTGAAGAA
>Ga0129313_1000932_pt1 | contig 21015 bp, 18 predicted proteins | sample O1105metagenome_FD_94436 | JGI IMG/M metagenome (GOLD analysis project Ga0129313, IMG submission 94436) | Orangutan group fecal microbial communities from fecal samples from Wisconsin, USA - O1105 metagenome | ecosystem: Host-associated > Mammals > Digestive system > Large intestine > Fecal...
CCTTCAAAACGAACACGATCGAGTTGGTCAAAATAAGCCGGCATAATAAGCTCCATAATCAGGTAATACGGTAAGTAAACTGCGATGTAGCTATACTGGAATTTCCTGATTTATTGCTCAATTACGTTATTTCACACCGCTATTAAGAGAATACCCAAACGTGCGCTGGCTCCCAAAAAAACGCGCTGAAAAACGAAATAAAAAAGCGATCGCGATCGAAGGTTAGCCAATAAACAAAAAACCGTAATGCGCAGATAAAAAATGGCAATTGTCATCCCACTGGCAGTATGTGAATTTTGCGTAGCACCAGGCAAATAAGAAATTTGTCACGCTTCATCAAGCAGTCGTACCTGCGATTTTGCTAGTATCGACAGGCCCACGTTAACCTTTCCAGGACAGGTTCTTATGTTTGATAAACGTCACCGCATCACTCTGTTATTTAATGCCAATAAAGCCTATGACCGCCAGGTGGTAGAAGGAGTGGGTGAATATTTACAGGCATCGCAATCCGAGTGGGATATATTCATTGAGGAAGATTTCCGCGCCCGTATCGATAATATTAAAGACTGGTTAGGCGACGGCGTTATTGCTGATTATGACGATGATGACATTGCACAATTACTTGCCGATGTGGAGGTTCCCATTATCGGCGTTGGAGGCTCCTACCATCTGGAGCAAGATTATCCCCCAGTACATTACATCGCCACCGATAACCACGCGTTGGTAGAAAGCGCTTTCCTGCATCTGAAAGAGAAAGGGGTTAACCGCTTTGCGTTTTATGGTCTGCCTTCTTCAAGCGGCAAACGCTGGGCCGCGGAACGTGAATATGCGTTTTGCCAGCTGGTTGCCAAAGAGAAGTACCGCGGCGTTGTCTATCAGGGGCTGGAAACCGCACCGGAAAACTGGCAGCACGCGCAAAATCGTCTGGCGGACTGGCTACAAACACTACCGCCGCAAACCGGTATTATCGCCGTTACCGACGCGCGGGCACGGCACGTCCTGCAAGTCTGCGAGCACCTGCATATTCCAGTACCGGAAAAGCTGTGTGTGATTGGGATCGACAACGAAGAACTGACCCGCTATCTGTCGCGGGTGGCGCTGTCATCCGTGGCCCAGGGAGCCAGGCAGATGGGGTATCAGGCCGCTAAACTCTTACATCGTTTACTGGCAAATGAAGAGCTGCCGCTGCAACGTACACTGGTTCCTCCGGTGCGCGTCATTGAACGCCGCTCAACCGACTACCGTTCATTAACCGATCCGGCGGTGATTCAGGCGATGCACTTTATCCGCAACCATGCCTGTAAAGGTATTAAGGTTGAACAAGTGCTGGATTCAGTGGGGATTTCTCGTTCGAATCTGGAGAAGCGTTTTAAAGAAGAGGTCGGAGAGACTATCCACGCCGTGATTCATGCCGAAAAGCTGGAAAAAGCGCGCAGCCTGTTGATTTCTACCACGCTTTCAATCAACGAAATTTCACAGATGTGCGGCTATCCGTCTCTGCAATACTTTTATTCGGTCTTTAAGAAAGAGTATGACACGACGCCCAAAGAGTATCGCGATGTGAACAGCGAAGTGTTGCTGTGAGGAATATTGCCGGATGCGGCGAAGCCGCCATCCGGCACACAGAGTTACATATGCGCGGCGATTAAACGCTGGTTATCCTGATACATTGCGAACAGATAGTTGTTGTAGCTCTGTCCTTTAGTGGAATAACCCTTCAGCTTATGAATCATCGCGGTAGCGGTGACTTCCTGATCGGCTTTACGCAGTTGCGCACGTGACTTACGGAAAGAAGAGTAAGCCGGATGCGTGTTCAGGTTAATGACGTAGGCATTCACCGACTCTTTCACCGATTCAAACTGTGAGTAGCCTTTCACTTTACCCGGTGCATTGTTACAACGACCTTTGCCACATTTCATGCCAAACAGGTTGTTGTTGCTACGCGCCAGCTTCGACGTACCCCAGCCACTTTCAGCCGCAGCCATGGTTGCCACCATACTGGTCGGGATAATGTCTACGCGCTCAAGCAGCGTATTCCACGGAATTTTACGCGTGTTGCCAGACCAGTTCACCTTGTAGCGCTTCGCGATGTCTTTCATACGCGTACGCTCAGTCGGTGACCAGCGGTTCTGGTACTGTTTTGAAATCAGCCAGTTACGGTCCGCCGTAATGGCAGCATTTTGACTGGTAATATAAGGCATAACCGTCCGGAGAAACGCTTTTTTCCTTGGTGTTCCGGAAGGGTATTTTCGCAAATCAGGAAGTGAACTACTCTTTGCACTATTGCGAGAATACTCTTGTTTACTGCTTACCTGTGTATTACTTGTCTTGATTACCTGGGGCTTGTGACTCGTTGTCGCCGTGTGTGTCTTTGCCAGCACCTCACCCGAAAATGCAACGGTGAGTAACATAAGAATCATTGCCCCATATCGTCGAATGGGAGTCAATATCATTAGGTCTCCTGGTCGGATTTATACATTCCAACACCTTATATTTTTCACAAAAATGAGAGATGAATCTCAAATCATATCAAAAATAGCCGTCAAGAGCACCCAAAGGAATAGTCCAATTCTGAAACCATGTCACGCATTAACGGTTCAGGGTGCTATTAATTCGAAGAAAATGTGGAGGTTATCGCAAAATAAGTTCATTTTTTGCGCGCGATCGCTCACCCTCACTTCTCCTCCTGGCGGAATCGACTCAAAGGAGGAGTTTCCGGCCTGATTTCACTGGCAAACTGGCGAAAATCGCAGCACCAAGGACAGCATTATGAAACTTGCCGCCGTTGCGCTGGCGCTCATGCCCGGCATTGCCATCGCCTCATCATGGACTTCTCAGGGACTCCCCACCTTCGAAGCGGAAGGTACGGGTAAATTCGTCAGCCATGCAGCGTTGACGAAGGGTACTCGTCCTCTAATCCTGAATTTTGACCAACAGTGCTGGCAGCCTGCTGATGCAATAAAACTCAACCAGATGCTGTCGCTAAAACCGTGTGAAGGCGCCCCGCCGCAGTGGCGCTTATTCAAAGACGGCGATTACACGCTGGAAGTGGATACCCGCTCCGGAACGCCAACGTTGATGCTCTCGGTACAAAGCGCCGCTGACCCTGTCACGACCCAGATTCGCCAGTGCCCGAAATGGGATGGTTCGCCGTTAACACTGGATGTGAGCCAGACCTTTCCGGAAGGTGCCGTGGTACGTGATTTCTACAGCCAGCAAACGGCAACGGTAAAAAATGGGTCGATTACCCTACAGCCTGCTGCAGCCAGTAACGGACTGTTGCTGCTGGAACGGGCGGAAACTGACGCCCCAGCCGCTTTCGACTGGCATAACGCTACGGTGTACTTCGTCCTGACGGATCGCTTTGTAAATGGTGACCCAAGCAACGACCACAGCTACGGGCGTCGCAACGACGGCATGCAGGAAATTGGCACTTTCCACGGGGGCGATTTGCGCGGTCTGGCCAGCAAACTCGACTATCTACAACAGTTAGGCATCAACGCCCTGTGGATCAGCGCGCCGTTTGAGCAAATCCACGGCTGGGTCGGCGGTGGCACCAAAGGTGATTTCCCCCATTATGCTTACCACGGCTATTACACTCAGGACTGGACCACGCTCGACGCGAATATGGGTAATGAAGCTGACCTGCGTGCGCTGGTTGACGGTGCGCACCAGCGCGGCATTCGCATCCTGTTCGATGTCGTCATGAACCATACCGGCTACGCCACGCTGGCGGATATGCAGGAGTATCAGTTTGGGACCCTGTACTTGTCGGGCGATGAACTGAAAAACACGCTCGGTGAACGCTGGACGGACTGGAAGCCAGCCGCCGGGCAAAGCTGGCACAGCTTTAATGATTACATCAACTTCAGCGATAAAGCAGGCTGGGAAAAATGGTGGGGGAAAAACTGGATCCGCACCGATATTGGCGATTACGACAATCCGGGTTTTGACGACCTGACCATGTCGCTGGCTTTCCTGCCCGATCTGAAAACCGAATCCACCACGCCTTCCGGGCTGCCAAACTTTTATCAACACAAACCGGATACGCACGCTAAAGCTATTGCTGGTTATACGCCCCGCGATTATCTGACCCACTGGCTCAGCCAGTGGGTGCGTGATTACGGGATTGACGGGTTTCGGGTCGATACCGCCAAACACGTCGAACTTCCCGCCTGGCAGCAGTTAAAAACACAGGCCAGCGCGGCGCTGGTTGAATGGAAGAAAGCGAACCCGGATAAAGCGCTTGATGACAAACCTTTCTGGATGACCGGCGAGGCTTGGGGTCACGGCGTGATGCAAAGCGACTATTACCGTCACGGCTTTGATGCGATGATCAATTTCGACTATCAGGAGCAGGCGGCAAAGGCCGTCGATTGTCTGGCGAGTATGGATCTCACCTGGCAACAGATGGCGGAAAAATTGCAAGATTTCAACGTTCTGAGCTATCTATCCTCGCACGATACGCGTCTGTTCCGCGAAGGTGGAGACAAAGCCGCCGAGCTATTGCTGCTGGCGCCAGGCGCGGTACAACTCTTTTACGGCGACGAGTCTGCCCGGCCCTTTGGACCAACAGGTTCAGACCCATTGCAGGGTACGCGCTCAGAAATGAACTGGCCGGATGTGGCCGGGAAATCTGCCGCCAGCGTCACTCACTGGCAGCGCATCAGTCAGTTCCGGGCCAGACATCCCGCCATCGGTGCGGGTAAACAGACCACGCTGACATTGAAGCAGGGATACGGATTTATCCGCGAGCATGGCGACGATAAGGTGATGGTGGTGTGGGCCGGTCAGCCCTGATCCCAACAGGCTTCTCGCTGTGCATACAGCGGGAAGCCCAACACAAAATAAAAAACCAGCCAGGAAAGCATCTGTAGCACAAAACATCAATCCAGCCCGCTCCCCCTGATTTGCACCCTGCCATAGGTAGCGCTATGGTTAGCCACTTTACTACTCAGTTCGACAGACCCCCTGCTATGACATTCTCACTTTTCGGCGACAAATTTACCCGCCATTCAGGCATCACCCGCCTGATGGAGGACCTCAACGACGGTTTACGCACCCCAGGCGCCATCATGCTCGGCGGTGGTAATCCGGCGCAAATTCCAGAGATGCAAAATTACTTCCAGTCTCTGCTGACAGATATGCTGGCAAACGGCAAAGCCACTGATGCGCTTTGCAATTATGACGGTCCGCAAGGGAAAACCGAGCTACTGTCTGAACTGGCGAAACTGCTACGTGAGAAGCAGGGTTGGGATATCGAGCCACAAAATATTGCACTGACAAATGGCAGTCAGAGCGCGTTTTTCTACTTATTCAATTTGTTCGCCGGACGCCGCGCTGACGGAACAACGCAAAAAGTATTATTCCCGTTAGCCCCGGAATACATTGGCTATGCCGATTCCGGGCTGGAAGAGGATCTCTTTGTCTCCGCACGTCCGAACATCGAACTGTTACCGGAAGGCCAGTTTAAGTATCACGTTGATTTTGAACACCTGCACATCGGTGAAGAAACGGGCATGATCTGCGTGTCGCGCCCCACTAACCCGACAGGCAACGTGATCACCGACGACGAGCTGATGAAGCTGGACCGGCTGGCCAACCAGCATGGGATCCCACTGGTGATTGATAACGCCTATGGGGTACCGTTCCCTGGCATCATTTTTAGCGAAGCACGCCCGCTGTGGAACCCCAACATTGTGTTGTGCATGAGCCTTTCCAAGCTGGGTCTGCCGGGTTCCCGCTGCGGTATCATTATCGCGAATGAAAAAATCATCACTGCGATTACCAATATGAACGGCATCATCAGCCTTGCACCTGGCGGGATGGGACCGGCGATGATGTGCGAGATGATTAAACGTAACGATCTGCTGCGCCTGTCCGAAACGGTTATCAAGCCGTTTTACTATCAGCGCGTTCAGGAGACGATTGCGATTATTCGCCGCTACTTGTCTGAAGATCGTTGCCTTATCCATAAACCTGAAGGCGCGATTTTCCTGTGGCTATGGTTCAAAGATTTACCGATCACCACCGAACTGTTGTATCAGCGCCTGAAAGCGCGCGGCGTACTGATGGTTCCTGGTGACTACTTCTTCCCAGGTCTGGATAAACCCTGGCCGCATACCCATCAGTGCATGCGGATGAACTACGTACCAGAACCTGAGAAAATCGAAGCTGGCGTGAAGATTCTGGCTGAAGAGATCGAACGCGCCTGGCTGGAAGGCTAACGCAAACCCGACCCAGGTGTGGGTCGGGCTCACTTCACAGCGGCTGTGAACGCAGGCGCTGGCGCTGAATACTGACGGCATCAACACACTGCAACGCGCTGGTCGGGCAGGCTTCGACACACGCTGGTCCCGCCTCGCGATGCCAGCACAAATCGCATTTTATCGCCTGCACCCGCGACGAACGGGCAACGACATTCATTGCCCCAAACGGGCAGGCCAGCATACAGCTTTTACAACCAATACAACGTGCCTGTTCAACGAAGATATGCCCATGTTCACGACGAATGGCGTGAGTTGGACAAACATTCGCACAGGGAGCGTCTTCGCATTGATGGCAGGCGACCGCCGTGGTAAAGGCGTCGTCTTTGATTACCCGAATCCGCGGGATAAACGCAGAAGAAGAGACCGACGCACAGTCCTGGTTTTGCTGATGCGCGACGACACAGGCAACTTCACAGGTACGACACCCAATACATTTTGCCGCATCCGCCATAATAAACGCGTTCATTGCCCCCTCCTTCTGCATGAAAACCACAGAGTGCCAGAGAGACCGCCCCTGACGCTTTGATCGGACAGGGGAAACGGTTAAATAGTGTCAGGTGCCTGAACGACGCCTGGCATGTGCCTAATCGCGAACGGTAAAACCCAGCTCATTTGAAATGGCCTGCGCGGTTTCCCATAGCGGCTTGAGTAGATTTTTTTCCCCTATCTGCTTAAGTCGCGAGGTAGAGAGTGAAATTGACACTGCGTACGGCACCCGACCATGAATATCAAACACCGGCACGGCAATACAGGAAACGCCCAATTCGTTCTCTTCCCGATCCATCGCCATACTGCTTTCGCGGATCTGCGCCAATTCGTCGTACATCGCCGGTAAACCGGTAATGGTATTGCGGGTCAGCGGCTGAATAAGATCCTGATGGCTCTCCCAGTAAGATTTCACATAATCCGCATGCCCAAACGCCATGTAAATTTTACCCATCGCGGAGCAATACAGTGGCATATGTTGACCGATATAAGCGCGAGTACGCAGCATGCCCGTCGTCGGTTCCAGCTTATAAATCAGAATCGCGTGGTCATCTTCACGGCTGGAGAAGTTGATTGTTTCACCAGTAGCAATATTCAACGCTTCGAGGTGCGGTGCGGCAACATGGATGATATTCAGTGACGACAGCGCCTTCTGACCCACGGCGATAAATTTGGTGGTCAGCCTATAGCTACCCGCAGCAGGTGCAGGCGTGACATATCCGCAGGACTGCAGCCCTTGCAGGAGTCGATGCACAGTACTTTTGTTCAGCCCGGCCAGTTCAGACAGATGGGCCAATGGGCACCCATTCGGATAGTTACTCAGAATCTCAATCAACATCAAACCACGGAACAGGCTCTGACTTCCGGCTGGCCTCTCTTTGTCTTGCGTCATTTCACTCTCTTTTGTGCCCATCGCTTCCGCTCCCCTTTTCGTCGCGCTCTGATGGTAGCGCAAAGTGTGTTTCAGTTCACGATCTGAACCGAAAAAACACAACTATTTGATTTTGATGATTTTAAAAAATAGACCACCCCGTTGATCTGTCAAAATTTGATCGCTATATTTGAAATCAGATTTCGCATAGTGAAATTTAGAGATAAAAAAGCGATCAAATTTAAACAAGGAAACAGGAATGAAAGTCACTTTTGAGCAGTTGAAAGATGCGTTCAATCGGGTACTGCTGGCACGCGGTATTGCCGTTGAAACCGCCGATGCCTGTGCCGAAATGTTTGCGCGCACTACCGAGTCCGGCGTTTATTCGCACGGTGTGAATCGTTTTCCTCGTTTTATTCAGCAATTGGATAACGGCGACATCATTCCTGAGGCCAAACCGCAACGCATTACCAGCCTGGGGGCGATTGAACAATGGGATGCTCAGCGTTCGATCGGCAATCTGACGGCGAAAAAGATGATGGACAGAGCCATTGAGCTGGCCTCCGATCACGGTATTGGCCTGGTCGCACTGCGTAACGCCAACCACTGGATGCGCGGCGGCAGCTATGGCTGGCAGGCGGCGGAGAAAGGTTACATCGGTATCTGCTGGACTAACTCGATTGCTGTCATGCCGCCGTGGGGTTCGAAAGAGTGCCGCATTGGCACTAACCCACTGATCGTCGCGATCCCCTCATCGCCAATCACCATGGTTGATATGTCGATGTCGATGTTCTCCTACGGCATGTTGGAAGTGAATCGCCTGGCCGGTCGCGAACTGCCGGTAGATGGTGGCTTTGATGATGAAGGCAATCTCACCAAAGAGCCGGGCGTTATAGAAAAAAACCGTCGCATATTGCCAATGGGTTACTGGAAAGGTTCAGGTCTGTCGATTGTGCTGGATATGATTGCCACTCTGCTTTCTGATGGCTCTTCCGTTGCGGAAGTCACCCAGGATAACAGCGATGAATATGGCGTTTCACAGATATTTATCGCCATTGAAGTGGATAAGCTGATTGATGGCGCTACCCGTGATGCCAAGCTACAGCGGATTATGGATTTCATCACCACCGCCGAACGCGCAGATGAAAACACGCCTGTCCGTCTGCCGGGCCACGAGTTTACGAAGCTACTGGAAGAAAATCGCCGGAACGGTATCACCGTTGACGACAGCGTCTGGGCAAAAATTCAGGCCCTGTAAGGAGCAACACCATGATCTTCGGACATATTGCTCAACCTAACCCATGCCATTTGCCTGCTGCGATTGAAAGGGCGCTCGACTTTCTGCGCACCGCAGATTTTCGCAAACTGGAGCCGGGCGTGGTGGAGATCGACGGTAAAAATATCTTCGCGCAAATTATTGATTTAACCACGCGTGACGTTGCCGAAAATCGTCCTGAGGTGCATCGCCGCTATCTGGATATTCAGTTTCTGGCCTGGGGTGAAGAGAAAATCGGCATCGCCATTGATACCGGGAATAACCAAATCAGTGAATCGTTATTAGAACAGCGCGATATTATTTTTTATCACGCCAGCGAACATGAATCTTTCATTGAAATGATTCCGGGAAGTTACGCCATATTCTTCCCGCAGGATGTTCATCGTCCAGCATGTCATAAAACTGTCGCCACGCCGATCCGCAAAATAGTCGTGAAGGTTGCTATTTCAGTTTTATAGAAGGAGCACAAAAATGAAAGCTAACACTACCGGTTATATTATCGGTGCGTACCCTTGTGCACCCTCATTTCACCAAAAGAGTGAAGAGGAAGAGAAGGAATTCTGGCGACAACTCTCCGATACCGCGGATATTCGCGGACTGGAGCAGCCCTGTCTTGAACATCTGCACCCGTTAGGCGACGAATGGTTATTACGCCATACGCCGGGCGACTGGCAAATCGTGGTCACGGCCATTATGGAAACCATGCGCCGTCGCGGTACTAATGGTGGCTTCGGGTTGGCTTCCAGCGACGAAGAACAGCGTAAAGCCTGCGTGGTGTATTACCGTCATCTGCAGCAGAAAATCAACCATATCAATGCGGCCAACGGCGGAAAAGTAATCGCGCTTGAGCTGCATGCGGCCCCACTAGCAGGCAACCCGAACGTCGATCAGGCCACCGACGCGTTTGCTCGTTCGCTGAAAGACATTACCCGCTGGGACTGGTCCTGCGATCTGGTGTTGGAACATTGCGATGCCATGACAGGTCCCGCGCCACGCAAAGGCTTTTTACCGTTAGACAACGTGCTGGACGCGATAGCCGGATATGACATCAGCGTGTGCATTAACTGGGCGCGCTCGGCTATTGAAGGGCAGAGCCCCACTCTACCGCTGACCCACACGCAGCAGACCAAACGGGCTGGGAAACTGGGCGCACTGATGTTCTCCGGCACCACGCTTACGGGGGAATACGGCGAGTGGCAGGACTTACATGCACCGTTTGCCCCTTTCTGTCCAGAAGGTCTAATGACCACAGAGCATGCCCACGAATTATTCGCCTGCGCAGGAGCTGAGCCATTGCAATTTTCTGGCATTAAATTGCTGGAAATAAATGCCAGTGCAGATGTGAACCATCGTGTAGCGATATTGCGCGACGGTATCGCCGCATTAAATAAAGCAAAACTATAAAAATAAAATACTACTCTACGAGAATATTAATATGAACATGACCTCTCGCCCTACACTTCAAGACATACCCCGTCAGCGCTGGCTACGGATTATTCCACCTATTCTCATCGCCTGTATTATTTCTTATATGGACCGCGTCAATATCGCATTCGCGATGCCCGGCGGAATGGATGAGGAATTAGGTATTTCCGCCACCATGGCCGGTCTGGCCGGCGGTATTTTCTTTATCGGCTATCTATTTTTGCAGGTTCCCGGCGGAAAAATTGCCGTTCACGGCAGCGGCAAGAAATTTATCGGCTGGTCCTTGGTTGCCTGGGCGGTCATTTCCGTTCTGACGGGCTTAATCACAAATCAGTATCAACTGCTGGTTTTGCGCTTCTTACTCGGCGTTGCTGAAGGCGGCATGCTGCCGGTCGTGCTGACGATGATCAGTAACTGGTTCCCCGATGCAGAACGCGGTCGCGCCAATGCGATTGTGATTATGTTTGTGCCGATTGCCGGGATCATCACCGCCCCGCTCTCGGGTTGGATCATTACCGTTCTCGACTGGCGTTGGCTGTTTATCATTGAAGGTTTATTGTCGGTCGTCGTCCTGGTGCTGTGGGCCTATACCGTTTACGACCGTCCACAGGAAGCGCGCTGGATCTCTGAGGCCGAGAAAAATTACCTCGTTGAGACGCTGGCCGCCGAGCAAAAAGCCATTGCCGGAACCGAAGTCAAAAATGCCTCTCTGAGTGCAGTGCTGTCCGATAAAACCATGTGGCAGCTAATCGCGCTGAACTTCTTCTATCAGACCGGGATTTACGGTTACACCCTGTGGCTGCCGACCATCCTCAAAGAGTTGACGCACAGCAGCATGGGACAGGTCGGCATGCTCGCCATTCTGCCATACGTCGGCGCAATTGCCGGGATGTTCCTGTTCTCTTCACTCTCTGACCGCACCGGTAAACGCAAGCTGTTCGTCTGCCTGCCGCTGATTGGCTTCGCCTTGTGCATGTTCCTCTCTGTGGCGCTGAAAAATAACGTCTGGCTGGCTTATGCCGCGCTGGTCGGCTGCGGATTCTTCCTGCAATCGGCTGCGGGCGTGTTTTGGACTATTCCGGCGCGTTTGTTCAGCGCAGAAATGGCAGGTGGCGCACGTGGGGTCATCAACGCTCTCGGCAACCTCGGTGGCTTCTGCGGTCCTTACGCGGTCGGCGTTCTCATCACCCTGTACAGCAAAGATGCGGGCGTTTACTGCCTGGCAATTTCACTGGCTCTGGCCGCGCTGATGGCGCTGCTGCTGCCAGCGAAATGCGATGCCGGCGCCGCGCCGCTAAAGACGCTGAATCCACATAAACGTACAGCTTAAAACAATGCCCGGTGGCGCTTCGCTTACCGGGCCTACAGCTAGCAACCGTCCCAGGTCGGATAAGCGCAGCGCCATCCGGCAAAAATGAGATAACAAAGATGAGTGAGAAAGCGACCTTCTGGCTGGGTATTGATTGTGGCGGAACATATCTGAAAGCAGGTTTGTATGATGCCAAAGGTCATGAGCAGGGAATTAACCGGCAATCGCTGCAGACACTATCGCCATTACCCGGTTACGCCGAACGCGATATGCACCAACTGTGGCAACAGTGCGTCGCGACCATTGCCGGGCTGTTAAAGCGCACAGGCGTCCGTGGTGAGCAAATCAAAGGCGTCGGCATATCTGCTCAGGGCAAAGGTCTGTTCCTTCTCGATAAGCAAGATAAGCCGCTAGGCAATGCCATTCTCTCTTCTGACCGACGCGCGATGGACATCGTTCAGCGCTGGCAGCAGGATGGGATCCCTGAGCAGCTCTACCCGGTCACCCGCCAGACATTGTGGACCGGGCATCCGGCATCGCTCCTGCGCTGGGTGAAAGAGAACACCCCTCAGCGCTACGCGCAAATTGGAAGCGTCATGATGGGTCATGACTACCTGCGTTGGTGCTTAACCGGCGTCAAAGGCTGCGAAGAGAGCAATATCTCCGAGTCGAACCTCTACAACATGACCACGGGTCAGTACGACCCGAGGCTGACCCAGTGGCTGGGCATCAGTGAAATCGACAATGCCCTGCCCCCCATCATTGGTTCAGCAGAAATATGCGGGGAAATCACCACTCAGACAGCCGCCATCACCGGTCTGGCGGCGGGTACCCCCGTCGTCGGCGGACTGTTTGATGTGGTTTCCACCGCACTCTGCGCCGGTATCGAAGATGAGCACACCCTCAACGCGGTGATGGGTACCTGGGCCGTCACCAGCGGGATCGCTCACGGCCTGCGCGACCACGAGCCCCATCCCTATGTCTATGGTCGCTATGTAAATGACGGGCAGTACATCGTTCACGAAGCCAGCCCAACCTCTTCCGGCAATCTGGAATGGTTTACCGCCCAGTGGGGCGAACTCTCTTTTGATAAGATTAATCAGGCCGTTGCCAGCTTACCGAAAGCCGGTAGCGCGCTTTTCTTTCTGCCCTTTTTGTACGGCAGCAACGCCGGGCTGGAGATGACCAGCGGCTTTTATGGCATGCAGGCTATACACACTCGTGCCCACTTATTACAAGCCATCTACGAAGGCGTGGTTTTCAGCCATATGACCCACCTGAACCGCATGCGCGAGCGTTTTCCGCAGGCACATACCCTGCGCGTTACTGGAGGTCCGGCCCACTCCGACATCTGGATGCAAATGCTGGCAGACGTCAGCGGTTTACGTATCGAATTGCCACAGATTGAAGAGACCGGCTGCTTTGGCGCTGCGCTCGCCGCCCGCGTAGGCACCGGCGTTTATCACAATTTCAGCGACGCGCAGCGCAGCTTACAGCACCCGGTTCGCACACTGCTGCCAGACGCTACGGTGCATGCGAGCTACCAGCGTAAATACCGCCAATACCAGAATTTAATTACCGCACTACAGGGCTATCACGCCCGCATTAAGGAGCACGAATGATGAGTCGACCATTACTGCAACTGGCGCTCGACCACACCAACCTGCAGGCGGCCCAACACGATGTCGCACTGCTACAAGAGAGCGTCGATATCGTTGAGGCAGGGACGATTCTCTGCTTAACCGAAGGCCTGGCTGCCGTGAAAGCGCTGCGTACTCAGTGTCCAAATAAAATCATCGTTGCCGACTGGAAGGTGGCCGATGCGGGTGAAACCCTCGCACAGCAAGCATTTGGCGCTGGCGCTAACTGGATGACCATCATCTGCGCTGCCCCACTGGCGACGGTGGAGAAAGGCCATGGCGTCGCGCAGTCCTGCGGCGGCGAAATTCAGATGGAACTGTTCGGCAACTGGACGCTGGATGATGCCCGTGACTGGTATCGCGTTGGGGTTCGCCAGGCAATTTACCATCGTGGCCGCGATGCTCAGGCCAGCGGACAACAATGGGGAGAAGCGGATCTGGCGCGCATGAAAGCGCTTTCCGATATCGGTCTGGAGTTGTCGATTACCGGCGGGATTACGCCCGCCGACCTGCCGCTGTTTCGCGATATCAACGTCAAAGCCTTTATCGCCGGACGCGCGCTGGCTGGGGCGCAAAACCCAACGCAGGTTGCCTCTGAATTCCATGCGCAAATCAACGCCATCTGGGGAGCACAGTATGCGTAAACATCCGTTAGGTATCTATGAAAAAGCGCTGGCGAAAGACCTCTCCTGGCCGGAGCGTCTGGTGCTGGCGAAAAGCTGCGGTTTTGATTTCGTCGAGATGTCGGTGGATGAAACCGATGAACGTCTGTCGCGTCTCGACTGGAGTCCTGCTCAGCGTGCATCGCTGGTGAGCGCAATGTTAGAAACCGGCGTGGCAATCCCTTCAATGTGCCTGTCCGCCCACCGTCGGTTTCCCTTTGGCAGCCGCGATGAATCAGTCCGTATTCGGGCACGCGACATCATGACCAAAGCCATTCGTCTCGCGCGCGATTTGGGTATCCGCACTATTCAACTGGCAGGTTACGACGTCTATTACGAGGAACATGACGAAGGTACGCAGCAGCGCTTTGCCGAAGGGCTGGCATGGGCAGTCGAGCAAGCCGCCGCCGCGCAGGTCATGCTGGCGGTAGAAATCATGGATACCGCTTTTATGAACTCAATTAGCAAGTGGAAAAAGTGGGATGAAATGCTGTCATCGCCGTGGTTCACCGTCTATCCGGACGTGGGCAACCTCAGCGCATGGGGTAATGACGTCACTGCCGAATTGACGCTGGGCATCGACCGTATCGCCGCTATCCACCTGAAAGACACGCTGCCGGTAACCGAAACCCATCCGGGCCAGTTTCGCGATGTCCCTTTTGGCGAAGGGTGCGTGGACTTTGTTGGTATCTTCAAAACGCTGCATGAGCTGAACTATCGCGGGTCGTTTCTGATTGAAATGTGGACTGAAAAAGCAAAAGAGCCGGTACTGGAAATTATCCAGGCACGACGTTGGATAGAAGCACGTATGCAGGAAGGAGGATTTCCATGTTAGAACAACTGAAAGCCGATGTGCTGGCGGCCAATCTGGCGCTTCCGGCTCATGGTTTAGTCACCTTTACCTGGGGTAACGTCAGCGCTGTGGATGAAACGCGTAAGCTGATGGTGATTAAGCCGTCCGGCGTGGAATATGACGTGATGACCGCCGACGATATGGTGGTGGTGGATATTGCCAGCGGCGACGTGGTTGAAGGCAGTAAAAAACCCTCATCTGACACGCCAACCCATCTGGCGCTATACCGTCGCTACCCTGAGATCGGTGGGATCGTCCATACTCACTCACGCCACGCGACGATCTGGTCACAGGCGGGTCTTGATCTCCCGGCATGGGGCACCACGCATGCCGATTATTTCTATGGTTCAATTCCGTGTACCCGGCTGATGACCGTTGAGGAAATCAATGGTGAATATGAATATCAAACCGGTGAAGTGATCATTCAGACCTTTGAGCAACGCTCTCTTAATCCGCTGCAGGTTCCGGCAGTGTTAGTACATTCACACGGTCCGTTTGCCTGGGGTAAAGATGCCGCAGACGCTGTACATAACGCAGTGGTACTCGAAGAATGCGCCTACATGGGGCTTTTCTCGCGCCAGTTAGCTCCGCAGTTGCCGGATATGCAGCCTGAGTTGCTGGATAAACACTATCTGCGTAAACACGGTGTGAATGCGTATTACGGGCAAAACTAACGTCCGGCGGCGCTGTGCTTGCACTGGTCTGTCATTTTGTAGGCCGGGTAAGCATAGCACCACCCCGCGATCCTCATTTACGCCGAATTAATATGCTCTTTGCAGTAGCGCCGTTTCCACGCCGCAGGCGTCAGGCTGGTATGTTTACGAAAGATTTTGCGAAAGTAACCCACATCATTAAACCCACATTTAATCGCCACTTCGGTAAGCGACAGCGAGTCACTGATCAACAGCTTTTCTGCCGCCCTTACCCGCTGGCGATGCAACGCTTCCGTTAGCGTCAGCCGGAAAACGCTCCGGAATACACGCCCCAGATAGTCGGCATTGCAATGCAGTTCTTTCGCCAGAGTTGAAGCACTAATCGGCAGGTGGAACTGGGTGTGGATTATTTGTTGCGCTTTCCATGCCAGCGCATTACCGGGGCTATCTGCGGGTTGCTCGCTAGCCGCCGCGGAGATTTGCTGCAAAATCAGCAGTAGGATCAGTTCCAGCGCAACGCTGCGATGAATATTTTCCTGCTCGCGTAAGAACTGGCGAAACAGCGAAATAATATTTTGTGGCTCGCTAACCCGGGCATGCTGAGGAATCGCAAGCAACGGTTCTGTAAGTGAAGCATCGTTTTCTGCTGTCACCTCAAAGTGTAGCCAGTAAAATTTCAAATCAGCCGGAAACTGTCCCACACCAATATGCGAACGCTGCGGCCATAGCAGCAAACTTTCTCCGGCATTCACGCAAAAAACGGTCTGGCCTTCGCGAATCGTTAATGTCCCTTTTTCGACAAAGATAATTTCCCAGGATTGCAATTGCCGCGCCGGATGGCTTCCCACGCCTCGGGAAATAAATAGCCCACCATTTTGCACTTTAATCGGAAGAGACATGGATAATTCGAGCATATATATTCAAATTCCCGCTTATTGCATTATTTAAACCGATCTTTATCATTGATTATTCACGATAAACTTGCTTTTCGCTGGATCGAAATCACATTTTTATAATGAAGTCGGAATTGTCATCTTTTTATACTTTTCTCTTCCCTTGTTGACCCAAACATTTCGTGCAGAATAAATAACGTACTTTGCAAATTACAAACAAATAACCCGCAACGTAGCGGGATACTTTCTGAACATCCTCTCCGGGAGTTATTTATGACTTCGGCTCCGATTACGACATCTGATTTGGCACAGCGTGCCCAGGACGACAAATTATCCCTGCGTGAAAAAATAGGTTATGGGTTAGGCGATGCTGGCGGGACGGTAATTACCTGTCTGATCATGAACTTCCTGACATTTTTCTACACCGATGTCTTCGGGTTAACGCCCGCGCTGGTCGGCACATTGTTTATTGCCCTGCGCGTATTTGATGCCATTTCCGATCCGATAATGGGCATACTTGCCGACCGCACGCAAAGCCGCTGGGGGCGTTTTCGCCCATGGCAGCTGTGGGTGGCAATTCCCATTGGCATCATTGGCGTACTCACGTTTACCGTCCCTGACGCCAGCATGAGCGTAAAAATCGCCTGGGCATTCGGCACCTATCTACTGCTTTCTGTCGGCTATACCGCCATCAACGTACCGTATTGTGCGCTGATCAACACCATGACGACCCGCCATAACGAGGTGATCGCCTGTCAGTCCTGGCGCTTTGTGCTGTGCGGTGTGGCGGGATTCCTTGTCTCCGTTGGTCTGCCGTGGATGGTGGATATTCTGGGTCAGGGCAATGCCGCGCAGGGTTATCAGTTCGGCGTGGGCATCCTGTGCGCCATCGCTGTGGTGATGTTCCTGTGCTGCTTCTTCTGGGTTCGCGAGCGTGTGCCGCTGGCGATGATGGGGAAATTTACCCTGCGTGAACACATTGGTGGGCTACGCAAAAATGACCAGTTGCTGCTGATGCTGGTGATGTCTTTCCTGCTGATTAACGTCTTCAATATTCGTGGCGGCGGGTACATGTATTTCATTACCTACGTGCTGGAAGGCAGTACCGCTTACACGTCGCTGTTTTTCACCATGGTGACCTTTGCGTCCATCATCGGTTCAGTGGTTGTCAGCCCGCTGACCCGCCGTATAGATACCGTCAAACTCTATTACTACACCAACCTGGTGCTGGCAGCCCTGGCAGTGATGATGTGGTTCCTGCCGACCGGTCCGGCTTATCAAACATTATGGCTGGCGGTGATCCTCGGCAACGGCATTATTCTGGGCTTCACGCTGCCACTGCACTTCTCGCTGATGGCCTTTGCCGACGACTACGGCGAGTGGAAAACCGGCGTGCGTTCTTCCGGCATGAATTTCGCCTTCAACCTGTTTTTCATCAAGCTGGCCTGGGCCTCGAGCGCGGGGATCATCAGCCTGCTGTTTATTTTTGTCGCCTATCAGCCAGGCGTTGGTAATCAAACCGCCAGTTCGCTGCAAGGAATTACCGCGATGGAAACGCTGCTGCCCGCACTGTTCCACCTACTGCTGGCGCTGTCTGTCCGCATCTGCAAACTCAATAATCCGATGATGTCGCGCATTGCCACCGATCTGCGTCAGCGTCATGTACAGCCTTAAGGAGCACGAAATGAACGTACTGGAAGTCGACCTGCATAAGCTCACCGTCAGCGATCCGTTCCTCGGACAATACCAACAGTTGGTCCGTGATGTCGTGATCCCCTACCAATGGGATGCGCTTAATGACCGCATTGCAGAGGCGGAACCCAGTCATGCGATAGAGAACTTTCGTATCGCCGCAGGACTGCAGGATGGTGAATTTTACGGCATGGTTTTTCAGGATAGCGACGTGGCGAAATGGCTGGAGGCAGTCGCCTGGTCCCTGTGCCAGAAATCTGATGCGGAACTTGAGAAAACCGCAGATGAGGTCATCGAGTTGGTAGCCGCTGCGCAGTGTGAAGACGGCTATCTCAATACATACTTTACAGTAAAAGCCCCGGATGAACGTTGGACTAACCTTGCCGAGTGTCATGAGTTGTACTGTGCAGGTCATTTGATCGAAGCAGGCGTCGCGTTCTTTCAGGCGACGGGAAAACGTCGTCTTTTAGACGTAGTGTGCCGCCTGGCAGACCACATCGATAACGTTTTCGGGCCTGGAGAGAATCAACTGCGCGGCTATCCGGGACACCCGGAAATTGAGCTGGCGTTAATGCGCTTATACGAAGTGACCCAGCAACCACGCTATATGGCGCTGGTAAATTACTTTGTGGAACAGCGCGGCGCGCAACCCCATTTCTATGATGAAGAGTACGAAAAGCGCGGCCAAACCTCTTACTGGCATACTTACGGCCCAGCGTGGATGGTGAAGGATAAACCCTATAGCCAGGCTCATCAGCCCATTTCAGAACAGCAAACGGCGATCGGTCATGCAGTACGTTTTGTTTATCTGATGACCGGCGTGGCGCATCTGGCACGCTTGAGTCAGGACGAAGGCAAACGTCAGGATTGCCTGCGTCTGTGGAAAAACATGGCCCAGCGTCAGTTGTACATTACCGGCGGGATCGGTTCACAAAGCAGCGGCGAGGCGTTTAGCAGCGATTACGATCTGCCTAACGACTCCGTGTATGCGGAAAGCTGCGCCTCAATCGGTCTAATGATGTTCGCCCGCAGAATGCTGGAGATGGAGGCAGACAGCCAGTATGCCGACGTGATGGAGCGCGCCCTGTATAACACTGTATTGGGCGGGATGGCGCTCGATGGCAAGCACTTCTTCTATGTGAACCCGCTGGAAGTGCATCCTAAATCATTAAAATTCAATCATATTTATGACCACGTGAAACCCGTTCGTCAGCGCTGGTTTGGCTGCGCCTGTTGCCCGCCGAATATCGCCCGCGTGTTAACCTCAATTGGTCATTACATCTACACACCACGTCAGGACGCGCTGTATATCAATATGTACGTGGGCAATAGCATGGAAGTCCCCGTGGCGGATGGCTCGCTCAAGCTGCGCATTAGCGGGGATTATCCATGGCATGAGCAGGTGAAAATCTCCATCGAATCACCGCAGTCGATATATCACACCCTGGCCCTGCGCCTGCCAGACTGGTGCACCGCACCGCAGGTTTTACTGAATGGTCAGCCAGTTGAGCAGGATATTCGCAAAGGCTATTTGCACATCAGCCGAACCTGGCAGGAAGGCGATACGCTCAGTCTGACCCTGCCAATGCCGGTGCGTCGGGTGTACGGAAATCCATTAGTGCGCCATGTTGCTGGTAAGGTCGCTATTCAGCGTGGACCGCTGGTGTATTGCCTGGAGCAAGCCGACAACGGCGAGGAATTGCATAATCTGTGGTTGCCAAAAGAGAGTGAGTTCAGAGTATTCGAGGGTAAGGGGCTGTTCAGCCATAAAATGTTAATTCAGGCTGAAGGCGTGAAGCAAAGTACAGCCGATGCAGCACAACAATCGTTGTGGCACTACGATGTTTCCCCAACTTCGCGTCAGGCGCATACATTGACGTTTATTCCGTGGTTTAGCTGGGCAAACCGTGGTGAAGGCGAAATGCGTATCTGGATAAACGAGCAGTAATTAAACCGTGCCGGATGGCGACGCTTCACGTCTTATCCGGCCTACAAAACCCATCCACGTAGGCCTGATAAGCAAAGCGCCATCAGGCACATATTTAAATCAGAAACGCCAGGTCAGACCGGACATAAAGGTGAAGCTGTCATCGCGATCAACCATTGGGCTATTTTTAATGTCATCCGGCAGTGCGCTATAGTTGGCGCTTGCCAGCAGCGTCAGGTTAGTGGTCAATGCGTATTTAGCGGACAGGCCAACATACGGTGTCCAACTATCGCCTGGGGAATAGCTTGATAAGCCACTACGACGGGACTCATTACCCGATATGCCGTAGTAGTATTCATTGAATTTTTCGTCATAGTAGAGCACGCCAATCGATGGTGTCAGCGTCAGCTTGCCCATCGGCATTGGACGGAACAGTGAAACTTCCCCTACCCAGCCATTACTGTTGTCCAGCACATCCGCAGCGGCGGAGACTTTCACGCTACCCCATCTTTCATGGTGATACCACGCGGCACCCGCCATTGCAGTTGCGTCACGCTTATCCAGCTTTTTCATCGCATGATCGTCATTATCGCCGGGATCAAACTCAAGCGGCATATAAGAGGCAGTAATACTAAATTCATTACTTTCACTCTTAGACAAAATATAACCTAGCGTTGTTTGCCTAAAATAAAATGATTCACTTTCGTAACTGACAAGCGGTACTGCGTGAACATTATCATTATATCCGCGATAAGGTGATTCATTATATACAGCACCAGCGCCAATAGAAAACTCTGCGGCAGTTGCACTCGCCATAAAAGAAAAGGCGAGCAGCGCCACAATATTGTGTTTAATTAACATGCCAACATTCCATTTTAAAATAAGCTACAAAGCTGGTGCATAATAATGCTTACAATTTCATCGGTGCAAGGTTCATATTTATATAGTAATATATAAAAAATTATATATATTGGGCTTGGCGATGAATAAATTACAACTTAAACACCGGGAGCTGAAGATTATTTCGGTAATCGCTGCCAGTGAAAATATCAGTCATGC
>Ga0129313_1000934_pt1 | contig 20970 bp, 35 predicted proteins | sample O1105metagenome_FD_94436 | JGI IMG/M metagenome (GOLD analysis project Ga0129313, IMG submission 94436) | Orangutan group fecal microbial communities from fecal samples from Wisconsin, USA - O1105 metagenome | ecosystem: Host-associated > Mammals > Digestive system > Large intestine > Fecal...
GATACTATCTCTGTTCATGAGTATATCCTTCCTGTGTATAAAATATTACACAAAAGTAATAAAGTCAAGAGAAACGGAAAATTATTTTCGACAGAAGTCGACGTGAATCACGCGCCCGACTTTACGGTAGGGGCGGGGGATAAAAGATTATCTTCGTTCTTTACCAAATCGTCAAGATAGCCTATAAATTTTTTCCGGCCTATATTATTCATGCTGCGAAACATCTCTATCAGATGTTGCTCATTCTTATCTACTTGGAAGCACCCAGGCACAACATGGCCGTCATCCGTTTCGATATAGAACGTGCGATTAAGAAGAGCATCAGTTTCGGCACAGAAATGATCCGCCATGCGGCACAGATCCGCAACCGTAGGATCGAGAGAGGATTCTTCGTACTTCTCATAGATTGCCGGAGAAACGCCGATACTCTGCGCAACGTAGCTCAGGGTTTCACCGCGCTCAAGGCGAAGCCTTTTTATAAATGCGCCATCCCAAACTCCTGATATTTTCGAATGGAAAGAAGGAATGTTAGTGCGCCTTAGCAGATAGTCAGTCGAAACAGAAAAGAGATCAGCCAACTGCTTTAGGTTTTCCACCGTTGGATATTTCTTTTCACGTTCCCAGTCGGAAACGGTAGGCGCAGAAACATTCAGAGTAATTGCAACTTCCTTTTGACTCTTTTGCGAGGCTTTCCTCGCCTCTAAAATATTGTTTGGACAATTTGTCATTTGAATCACCACCTTGCGTTATTGTATAGCTATTAGCTATCATAACGCAAGGCTATTTTTTTAGCCTCAAGCTATTGACATTAGCCTAAAGCTATGCTATAAGTTAACTACAAGCTAACTTGGAGGTGATGATATGTCATGGCTTGAAGCAATTCGGAACGAGAGAGGTCTTAGCCAGCGCAGCGTTGCTGAAGCTGCGGAAATAGCGCAAGCGACGTATTGCAATATCGAAAAAGGAAAAAGGGGCACTTCCGTTAAGGTTGCGAAGCGAATCGCAGCAGTACTGGGATTCGAGTGGACGAAGTTCTTCGAGGATGAATCGAGGAGCGCGTAAGAAGCGCAAAAGAACCACGCAGAAGCACCGCGCAGGGGCGCGGCAAACGGCAAGCAGAGCGGGAAGGCTTGTCGAAACTACAATTACAACTATCGAAAAAGTTCTAACAGAATTCTATTTATCACCCCCATAAGAGCGACGCGGCGGTTTTCTTTGGCATTAGCCATTACATTACGGAAAGATCATCTGCAAGTACACGAATGAACTCGGCAACACGCCGCGCCCCTGCGGGGTGCTTCTGCAAGAAAAAGGAGATCAACATGAACAAGATCAAAAAAGTAGAGCTGCGGCAGTTAGCGGTGAGAAACCCTATCGCGGCGGAACTGGCAAAAGCCATGGTCGAAACCGCCGCAAAGGTGGGTGCCAATGCAAACGAGCTGGATATCGCATGCGAGCTGGCGCGGGAAGTATACCGAGACGCGCGCGATAACTCGGCGGAACGGCTCAGCGGGTACAAGCACAAAGCGCTCGCAATTCTGGACGAGATCACGTGAAAGGAGCAATTCATGGAATGCTGGAAATTTGATTGTTTAGAGCTGCCCGCTGTGCCGGGCGGATATCGCGCAGGCTTGACAAGCGGCATCGCAAAATATCTCGGCATTGCTTTTGACCGCGCCGGAAATGCGCGAGAACGAGCAATGCAGCAGTATCCGCAAGCGTTCTGCCGATTAGTACGCGCATGCGCCAATGAAGCCCGCGCCATGATGCGCGAGGGCGTGCCGCCGTTTGACGAAGCGAGGGACTATGTAAAGCAGACAGGGGACGAGCGGTGCCACGTTCCTCCAAATAGGCCGATAAAGGCGGTAGTCTCAATCAATATCGGCGGCGACATTGACGCGCACTGCTTTCAGCTCTCGAAAACGGAGGCGCAGAAGCTAATTGCGCAGTTATCAGACGCGGTAAGGGGAAAGGAGAGGTGAAGGGAATGAGCGATAAAAATATCCCGCCCGATGTGCAGATCGAGCGGGATGCCGTAACGATCCGGTGCGGAGAGCGCGAGACCGTAGCGACAAAAGACGGAATCAGGATTAGGGCGCGGAGTAAGATCCGTCCTGATTCCGTTCCAATGGACGATTCGAATAAACCGTTGTGCGTTTAGCCTCCTGCTCCACCGTGAATTCGAGACCATCCGGGTATGTGAGGCGCATGACAATTTTGCTGGCAGTCTGAGAGATCAGCTCTTTCTTGACCAGTGAAAAATCAGTGAGATTTGGCGTTCTGATGTTCATATCAGTGCCATCAAAAATGTAGGTATACACAAAATCACCCCCTTTCGCCGCCAGTATAGCATGGCGGCGGGGTGGTGGCAAGCGGACATGCCGCGGCGGCATAGATTCTGAAAGAAAGGAGCGTGCGGGCATGGGGAAGCGGAAACAGGAGCCGATCATCGTAAAGGCCTACGTCAAGACGGCGGACGGCGGCGAGGTGGACGTGGACACGCTCAGCGGCGAGCAGCGCGAGAAGCTGGGCACATGGCTGCGCGTGACCTACCTGAACGAGCTGTGCCGCGGAAAGGCAAAATTCCACGTGAAACAATAAGAGGCAAGGGAAACACCTTTGCAGAAAGGGAGGGACAAAATGCAAAAGAGAGACCGACGCACAAGAGAGGAGCGGGCGCTGCGGCGCGCGCAGACGCTGCTGCGGCTGGCGGTACTGCTGTGGATCGCGGTGCTGCTGCTGTGCCTGCTGTCGCCGGACTGCCTGGCAGCCGAGGTGGAGGCGATGGCAGCGGCGGCGGAAGAGCCGGACGTGACGTGGCTGGCCATGATCGGCGCGGCGTGGCTCACCTATCGGGGCATGACGCTGCTGCTGAAGCTGGACGAGCCGAGAAAGAGAGGCAAGCGGGAGAGACGATGAAGGAGGACAAGTTCTGCAACAAGAACCACCGGCCGACGCTCTGCTGGTCATGCCGGCGGGCGTGCGGCGGGTGCTCATGGACGGCGAGAGACCCCAAGACACATGAGGTGCGCTTCGAGCCCGTGGAAGGGTGGGAGGCGGAAAAGACAGTGGTGCGCGGGGCGAGCAGACGAAGGCAGGGACACAAGCTCGAGGGATATTCGACCTACTACTACGCCATGGAAAGCTACCGCGTGCTGCGCTGCCCGCTCTACGAGCCGGACACACGGACGAGGGCCAAAAGCGCTATGCCGGACTGGGCGGTGCGCGCGAGGGTAAGAGCATGAAGGAAAATAAAAAGGGCGGCTGACCGATGGAGCCGGTCAACCGCCAGAGGAAAACGACTGGAAAGGAGTTTTCCTTGCGTCCATTATATCACGCGGGCGCGAGGAAAAGCAAGGGAAAATGAGCAAGGTACTGGAAGCCATTGCCGCCATTGAAGCGCAGCAGCCGAAGGAACACTCGGCGGTCTGGGCGGCAGGTGAGCAGCTAAAGGACATGATCCGAGGCAACGAGAGTGCGGCGGAGATCCTGCTGACGGATCTGCGCGAGAACAAGGAGATGACGCTCGCGGCGGCGGAGAAGAAGATCGCCGAGCGGGCGAGGAAGAACAAGGTCGGCAACTGCGGGTGCGTGACGCCGGCGGAGGCGGAGGACATTCTGCGCGAGTTCTTCGGCCTGCCGGGACGCGAGGAAGAGAATCCGCGCCGGAAAGAGGAGCGCAAGGTCGTGGATCTTGCGGACTTCCTATGAGCAGGCGCGTGGACGCGCACTGGCGCGAGCTTGCCGGGAAGCTGCCGATGCAGCCGTGCGGAGACCTGCAAAACGACGTGCTGGAAGATATCTATGACAACGACATGCTCGGAACCGGGTTGATGCTTTACAGCCGCGAGAGCGTGGAGACCGCAAATCCTATTGCGCAGATCATGGACGCGGAAGACTGGGACCGCTGGGAGAAGTCTCGGAAGCGCCGCTGGGCCGCGCGCTGCACATGCTCGAACTGCGGCGATGACTTTTTGCGGGCTATGTCAGCGACAGCGGTACGAGCGGCATTGTCTTGAGGCAGGGCGAGGACGGACAGATTTATGACGGCTACGTCGACAAGGGCGACGACGATGCGCAAATCTTCTTTGACGACGAGACGATCGTTTGCCCGCACTGCTACCAGAGCGTGGTCGTGACGCGGCGGAGTGAGCTGCGGCAGGGGCGCACGCTTCAAGCATTGCAAGCCGAAACACTGAACATTGACGGATATCTCACGGTGCTCTATTGGATGGTGGCGCGGTATCAGGACAACACGGGAACAGACGTCGTGACGTTCTCGCCGCACGCGGCGCTGATCGTGGACCGCTGCGGTGCGCTGCGGGCGCTGTGGCTGGCGGACCAGAACGAAACGCTGTGGCCGCGCGATCTGCAAGCGGCGCAGGAAACCGTGAACCGCATGACGGAGATCGCGGACGAGCTGGACGAAGAGAGCCGGCCGAAGATCTACCGCGCGCTGGACGCGCTGGCGCAGCTCATCAAGGAAAAGGCGGGTGAGGCGGTATGAAGCGAAGCGACTATCTGAAGCTCTGCGTGAGCGCGGCGATGCTCACCTATCACAAGCCGAAGGTGCTGTACGACGGCATCGAATACTACCCGGAGGGCTACGAGATGCGCTTCGACAAGAGCGGCAAGGCGATCCATACGGCAATTTTGCGCGACACGGCAAAGAAGAACTGCCTGATGTACTGCGCGCTGAAAAAAGTGGAGGAAAGAACATGATCAGCTACAAGAACGAGAACGGAAACGTGAAGGAACTGGCGGCCCAAGGGTCGATGAAAGACCTGCTCGCCGAATCGGCCTATCTGCTCACGGCGATCTACAGTATGCTTGCGCGCAGAGACAAAGCGGTGGCGGAGATCTTCAAGGTGAGCATGATGATGGCCGTGGGAGACCCGGAATCGCCGGTATGGCAAGACCTGAAGCCGAACTGCCTCAGCATCGTGGAGAGGAGAAAGAAGGAGGAGACATGATGGTTTCGGACGAGGCATTGACAAAGCTGCAAGAGCAGATCGCGGCGTGGCCGATGACGCAGCGGTTCGTGGTGCAGCAGCTCATTGAGGATTATTCGAATATCAGAAAGGATTTGCTCGCATACAAGAACACGGGGCTGACGCCGGAGCAGTGTGAAAACGCGAAGGTCATCATCGAAGCTGCCTTTAGCGATGACACGTCAAAGGCAGAACGGATTCGGGAGCTGTTGAAAGCCGACAAGGACGGGCGGCTGGTGGTGCTGCCGTGCAAGGTGGGCGATACGCTATGGGTGACTGGCCGTGACAATGTGCCGCGAGAAATGAAACTTGAAGCCCCGGACATCAGAGGTGTTTGCACGGATGAGGATAATCTGTGTATGTCAACGTGCAATCGCAAGCCGGACGGGTTCTGCGCGTATCGCCTGCGTAATGATGGCGCAGACGTTGGCAAGTCCGTATTCCTCACCCGCGAAAAGGCGGAGAAAGCATTGGAGGCGATGAAATGAGCGCTTGCGCAGGAAAAATCAACTGTGAGATTTACCGGCAGAAAAAGTATTGCCGAAAGACTGAGGCGGCCGAGGAGGACCGCGAGTGCAAGGGCTGCCGCCACGCGAGGCGGCAGTGCGACGTGGAGTACTGCCCGTTCGAGGTCAACGGCGCGTGCAAGTTGGAGGGCTGACAATGGCTAAATGCATCAAGTGTGAAGCGGTGCTTGCAATGATTCGACCGGACGACCCGAATGACGAACGATGTGCCGTTACGGTCGCGACAGCCAAAAGGCTTATCCGACATGTCTTGACCGCAGCGCCCGCCGCTGACGTTGCGCCGGTGGTGCGGTGCAAGGGGTGCAAACACAGCTGGGAGGATATCGGTGGACTGTGCTGTGGTTACGGGCCGCTCGTAGATTGCATTGTGACGGAAGATTTCTTCTGTGCATACGGAAAGCCGAAGGAGGGATAAGCGATGGTACGGACATTCTGCGACCGGTGCGGGCGGGTAATCGCGGGCGCGAGCAAGCTCGGCGGCGCGACGGTGCGCGCGGCGGACGAGCACGGAAACGAGATCATCAAGCTCGACTTCTGCGCATTCTGCGCGGACTGGGCGGTGAACAAGCTGCTGCGAAAGGCGCTGACCGAGCGGCACGAAGACGAGCAGGCGGGCGAGCGCGCGATGGACAAGCTGGAATTCGACCTGACGGCGGGCAAGCTGCGCGAGAAGGAAACGAGCGGCGAGAAGGAAGCGCCGGAGAGCGAGCGCATCGGCTGGACGGCGAAGAAAGCGCGGGGCACAGCGGCGGAGGAAAAGAAACCGGCGCCGAACATCAAAGGACGCGGCGCGGCGGAGAAGAAGGTCATCTTCGACGAGCTGCTGCGATACAAGGAGCGGACGGGCGCGGGCTGGGCCGTGCGCATCGGCAAGGCGACGGGCGGAAAGGTCAACAGCGAGGTCGTGCGCGCGATCGTCACGGACGGCTTGGTGGCGGACATGGCGGTCTGGCGCGGGATCGCAAAGGCGATCGAAACGCTCAGGAAAGAAGAGCGTGAAGCGACATGAAGGTCACGGTCATCTTACAGGCCGACGTGCCGGAGAGCGCCGTGCAGGGGCTCAAGGAGCGCACGGCGATGGATCTTGAGCGCTACGGCGACGTGCGCGTCGTGAAGATCCTCGTCGAAAGGCCGCGCGAGCACGAGCAGTTACATCTTTAATCACGCCTGCGGGCGAAAAAGAAAGGAAACAGAACCATGAAACAGTACATCGGAACGAAACTCATCGAGGCGGAAAAGGCGTATCGCGTGGACGGCAAGGTCGTTACGCTCGCGGAGGACAGAGTGCCGTGCGGCAACGAGGTCGAGCGCGGCTACAAGGTGCGCTATGCGGACGGGTACGAGAGCTTCAGCCCGAAGGAGGTGTTTGAGCGCACCTATCTGCCGCTCGAGGTGAACGGCAAGCTCAAGACTGAGGCACCGAGCATCAGCGCGGAAATGGTCGAGCGGTTCATCGACCACCACGAGACCGTGACGATGGGCGGAAAGACGACCGTCGTGCGCGCGATGCTGAAAAACGGCTTCGAGATCGTGGAGAGCTCGAGCTGCGTGAGCGCGGAGAACTACGACGAGAAGCTGGGGGAGGAAATCTGCATGGAACGGATCAGAAATAAGATTTGGAAGCTTCTGGGCCTCCTGCTGCAAACGGCGGTGGGCGGCGTGAACGGCGAGGCAGCGGCGGAGAATTGCTGCTGCGATAAAGACTGCGAGCGTTCCTGCTGCGACAAGGAGACTGCGGCGGACGAACCGGCCGTGCCGAAGCTGCCGCCGGTGCGGCTGTTCATCTCGCAGCCGATGCGCGGCAAGAGCAACGAGGAGATCGAGAGCGAGCGCGAGGATTTGATCGCGATTGCGAAGGCCGTGTACGCAGGGCACGGCGAGGTCGAGGTCATCGACAGCTTTTTCAAGGGCGGGCTCGATGTTCCGGCCGGCGCAAAAGTGCCGCTTTACCATCTGAGCAAGTCACTCGAGCTGCTGGCGACGGCGGATGTGGCGATCTTTGCCAAAGACTGGCGGGAGGCGCGCGGCTGCCGCATCGAGCACGATTGCGCGGACGGGTACGGCGTTGCAAGGATCGAGCTTCCTGAGGAGGGCTGAGCGATGCAGAAGATCAACATTAAGAAGCTGACGAAGGAGAAACTTGCGGAGATGTATGCCGAAGCGAAATCGGCGTATGACGCGGCGATGGATGACGAAGAACGCCGCGTTAGGAAATTGGAAGAGCAGAACAAAGAGCTTATCGCGCTGACGGAAAAGCTCGAGGCGAACGAGAAGGCGCTGGAAGAGGTCACTGCGAAGTACAAGAGCGCGGACCATTCGGCGGCGATCCTGCGCTCGCGCATCGATGAAGAGAAGGCGCTGCGCGACCAGGCGCTCGAGGCGCACGGCGAGGACATGAAGGCGCTCGAGAAGGCAAAGAACGAAAGCCGCGAGCTGGCGAAGCAGCTTGGCGAGCGCGAGCTGGAGCTGGCCGAGGCCAAGCAGCGCCACGACGGCGCACTGACTGAGGCAGCGCATCTACGCGGCGAGCTCAAGGCGGCGGAGGAACGCGCAAAGCGCAAGGAAGAGCTGCTGTGCGCGGCGCTGCACACGATCAAGACCGAGAAAAGCATCAAGGAGGACTACCACAAGAGCCTCAAGTGGTGCATGGCGCACCCGTGGCGCAACCTGTGGCGCTGCATGAAAGAGCATTTCCGATTCTGACGCCGTGAGCGGGGAGGGAGAAGGGCACATGTTTCGATACAAGAAGAGCGTGCCGGTGAGCTATGAGCGGCAGGGATACATCTATTTCTCGTCGCTCCTCTACCGCGAGATGCCGGAGCGGGCGCAGCAGAAGATCCTGAACCTGTGCATGGAGTGCGGCGGCGGGGACTACTACCGGGCGCTCTTCGAATTCGTGACGACGGACGCGAACGCGACGTACATCTGCATGAAGCATTCTCTCTCCCGCTCGACGCTTGAGCGGATCGTGCGCAGGTACTACGAACGATTCCCACCACGACTATAACAGGGCTTCGGCCCTGTGTGCGCTGCCGCAAAAGGGCGCGGCGGCGCACAGAAGGCCGAACAGATACTTTATTCAATATCACACGCGCGCGTGCGCGTGTGATTCGAGCTTGTAACGTATCTTAACTTAACGAACAAATCCAGTACAGGAGGACAGGGCTGTGTATCGAGGCAGGACATTCAACCGGGAACGGGTGTACGTATGCGGCGAGTATCTCGACGGAGACATTTACCCTGTCTTTCAAAAGCCCGGAGAGCGGAGAAAGAGATGCCGCCCGACGAGCGAGATTCAGAAGAAGCTGAACCAGAGGAACGCGGCGAAGAGATTGACGCGCATCGTGCACATGAACTTCACGAGCCGCGACCTCGCCCTGCATCTGACGTATGACCGGGAGCACATGCCGGAGAGCGCAGAGGACGCGCTGCGCATCGTGCAGAACTATCTGCGTGCCATCAAGCGGCGGTACCGCAAGCTCGGCTTGGAACTCAAGTACATACTCTCCACCGAGTACGGCGGGAGAAGCGGCCGCGTCCACCATCACCTGATCGTGAACGCAGGATTAGACCGCGACGCGATGGAAGCGCTATGGGGGCGCGGCTACGCCAACAGCAAGCGCCTGCAATTCGGCGACGAGGGCGTGAGCGGCCTGACGCATTACATCACCAAGGGCGACGCGAGCTACAAGCGGTGGAGCGGCAGCAGAAATCTCGATCAGCCGGAAGCGCAGCCCCCGCGCGACGACCTGACGATGGAGGACGTGCGCACGCTTTTCGAGGCGGCGGAAATCCATCTGGCAAACGAATGGTTTGAATCACGCTTCCCCGGCTATGAGCTTGTGAGCTGCGAGCCGCGCCGCAACGAGACGAACAGGGGGTATTATATCCATTTCGAGATGCGGCGAAAAAAAACTACTTGACATGTTACATGGAACAGTATATAATTACATGTAACAGGAGGTGAGACGATGGCGCAGGAAAGCCGCGCCGAGTACATGAAAGATCGCCGTGCCAACTTCAAAGCATTCCACGTTGAGGTCGAGAAAGAGCGAATGAAGCGCTTGGAAGATCGACTCGATCAGCAAGGAAAAACGAAGAAGCAATGGCTCGACGAAAAGATCGATGAAGAACTCGGAAAATAGCAGAACACCCGCCCGGCCGGTCAAAGCATAGGCGAGTGTTCAACACCGCAGAGGAAATCTCCAACGGTAAATCCATTCTACCACAGGAGATTCCTCCGCACAAGAAAAAATTTTTGCAGGAGGAATTTGTATGAACAACAACGGCTGCGTGCCCGTATACCGGGACGATCTTGAATCCGAGGCGCTCATGCTGCAATGCATCCAATCCACACTGGCGATTATCCGCGCGGCGACAGACCGCGCCGCGTCGGACTACAGCTGCGAGGTAAGCAACACGTGCTACCTGCTGGAAAGCGTGATGGACACGAGGGCAGACACACTCTACCGCATGGCAAAGGGCGAGTTCACCGGCCCCAAAACCGGAGGTGCGGCATGAACGAATTGACGGTATTTCAGAATCCCGAGTTTGGGGAGGTCAGGACACTGGAATGTAATGGCGAGCCGTGGTTCGTCCTGAAAGACGTGTGCAATGCACTGGGCATTAAAGGCACGAAAGATGTTGCCAAGAGACTCGATGATGACGAACAGGGTTTAACCCCCATCGAGGACAGCGCGGGAAGACATCAGGAAACGACCATCATCAACGAAAGCGGCCTGTACTCGGTCATCATGCGCTCTGACAAGCCGGAGGCGAAGCCGTTCCGCAAGTGGGTCACGTCGGAAGTCCTTCCCGCGATCCGCAAGACGGGCAGCTATCAGGCAAAGCCCATGAGCATTGCCGAGAACCTTGCCGCGCAGGCGCAGCTGCTCGTGGAGCAGGAAAAGCGCATTGCGCGCATCGAGCAGCGCGTTGACCGCGCGCTGACGGCCATCGCCCGCCCGCAGAGCGACAGCTGGGTCGAGGACATGAAGGGCAGCATCCGCGCCTACTGCGAGGCAAAGGGGCTGACGGACGCGGCGGGACGCGGGCGGCTCTACGCGGCGCTTGACAGCGAGGCAAACTGCAACACCGACCGCAGGCTGAGCGAGCTGCGCAGACGGCAAAAGAAGGCCGGAGTGCGGTACAAGGACTACATGGCGCTCACGAAGCTGGACGCTATCGCGGCGGACAAGCAGCTGCGCGTGGCGTTTGAGGGCATTGTGGCGCGGGAGACGGCGAGGGCCGCGAAGTGAATAACGCGAAAGCACCGGAGGGAATCGTCCTTCCGGTGCTTTTTCATATCGCAACACGACGACGCGCGCGGGGGAGCCCGGGCGCGCTGTGCGCGTGCGCGATCGTAAAGCATTTGCCGCTCTTCGCGTGCGTGCGCGCGAGGAAACGCCGATAGCCTTAGAGCCGCAAGGGATTGCGGCTCTTTTTTCATGCCCGAAAGTTGACGGTTCGTGACATGTTGCATTTGCTACACTTTTTCCTAACAGGAGAGAAAAGAGGTGAGGCGCGAATGGCGCGGCAGAAGAAATACGGCACGGCGAAGGCACTTGAAAAGGCGTGCGAACGCTATTTCGCGTCGATCACGCGGCGGGTAAAGGTGACGGAGCTGGTCGACTCCGGCGAGCGGGACGACAAGGGACACGTCATCATGCTGCCGGTGCCTGTGGAAAACAGCCTGGGCGAAGAGCTATACACGACCGAATACCTGCTGCCGCCGAGCATGCACGAGCTGTACCTCTTCCTCGGCATCGACAAGTCGACGTGGAGCCGGTACATGGCCGAGAGCGAGGACTATGCGCGCGTGGGCACGTGGGTATTTGAGCGCATGAAGGCATGGAACGAGCACGAGATGCTGACGCGCGAGGGGAAGAACCTCAAGGGCATTCTCTTCAACCTGACGAACAACTACGGATACAGCGAGAAGAAGGAAGTGGAGCTCGGCGAGCGGGCGACGAAGACGGTGACGGCGGCGAGCATTCCGCTCGAAGACCGGCAGGAGATGCTGCGCGAGCTGATGCAGGAGTTTGAGCGCGATGAGCGGGAAGACGGAAGCGAACCTTGAGCGAGAGCTTGAGGTGGCGCTGTGGTGGCGGGACTTTCGCGCGACGAACAACCGCGCATTCCTGCCGCTGCTATTCGACCGGCACCGCTATCTCGTGCTCAAAGGCGGCGGCGGCAGCGGCAAGTCGATCTTCGCCGGGCGGCTCATCTTAGAGCGCGTGACGAGCGAGCCGGGGCACCGCTGGCTCGTATGCCGAAAGGTGGCGCGGACGCTGCGCGAGAGCTGCTTTGAGCAGCTGCGCGGCCAGATCTCGGACTACTACCCCGGGAGCGGGGCGAAGGTCAACAAGAGCGACATGAGCATTACGTTTTCAAACGGCAGCAAGATCCTCTTCGCCGGTCTCGACGACGTGGAGAAGCTCAAGTCGATCTACGACATCACGGGGATATGGATCGAGGAAGCGAGCGAGCTTGAGCAAGGGGACTTCGATCAGCTGGACATTCGACTGAGAACAAACTTCCCCTACTACCTGCAAATGATCCTGACGTTCAACCCGATCAGCATCACGCACTGGCTCAAGAAGCGATTCTTCGACTACCACGACCCGCGCGCGACGGTGCACGAGAGCACATATCTCGACAACCGCTTTCTGTCGGCGGAGGCCATTCGGACGCTCGAAGCCTTCCGCGAGACGGACGAGTACTACTACCAGGTCTATTGCCTCGGCCAGTGGGGCGTGACGGGCAAGACGGTATTCGATGCGAAGAAGGTGAGCGAGCGGCTGCTCGCGGTGGAGCGGGGGAAGAAGCCCAAGCGCGGCTGCTTCGAGAACGTCGTCAAGGAAGACGGCGTGCATCTCGAGCGCTGGGCATGGGTGGACGATCCGGACGGCGCGGTGACGATCTACGAAGAGCCGGTGCCGGGGCGGCCCTACGTCATCGGCGGCGATACGGCGGGCGACGGCAGCGACTACTTCGTCGGGCAGGTGCTGGACAACATCACGGGCAAGCAGGTGTGCGTGCTGCGCCACCAGTACGACGAGGACACCTACGCGCGGCAGATGTACTGCCTCGGCAAGTACTACAACGACGCGCTGCTCGCCATCGAGACGAACTTCTCAACGTACCCGGTGAAGCTGCTCGACCTGATGGACTACCGGAATCTCTACGTGCGCGAGGTGGAGGACGACTTCACGGGGAAGACGAAGCACGCCTTCGGCTTCCGCACAGACCGGCTGACGCGGCCGGTGATCCTCTCCGAGCTCATCCGCATTCTGCGCGAGAGCATGAGCACGGTGAACGACCGCGACACGCTGCTTGAAATGCTGACGTTCGTGCGGCGGGAGAAGGATCTGCAAGGCGAGGCCGAGAGCGGCGCGCACGACGACTGCGTGATGGCGCTGGCGATCGCGCACTACGCGCGGCCGCAGCAGACGATGGAAATTAAGACCGCTGGCAGCGCGAAGAAAACGCGCTGGACAGCGGACATGTGGGAGGACTACAACGGCGCGACCGAGAGCGAGCGGGCGGAAATGCTGAAGCTCTGGGGCGAGCCGCGATAAAAGGAGGAGAACATGGCAAAGGAAACGACGGGCCACACCGTCAGCGAGAAGCTGAGAGAGTGGCAGGAGCGGCTTTCGCAGAGCGACCGCAGGTGGTCGGCGGAAGTTGAAAAGATGAACGAGCGCGAGAGCATCTACAACGGCTTGCGCACGATGACGCCGCTTGTGCCCGGCGACACGCACAGAGACGGCACGAAGAAGAAAACGAGCCACGTGCGCAACATCACGTTCGAAAACATCGAAAGCCAGGTATCGAGCGCGATTCCGCAGCCGAAGGTGACGCCGCGGCGCAAGAAGGACGAGCACCTTGCAAACGTCATCGAGCACTTTCTGCGCAACGAGCTTGACCGGCTGCCGTTCGAGGCGATCAACGACCTCGCCGAGCGCACGGTGCCCATTCAGGGCGGCGTGGGCTTCCTCGTAGAGTGGGACAACACGAAGCGCACGAGCACGACCGTCGGCGAGGTGAATGTGACGCTCATCCACCCCAAGCAGTTCGCGCCGCAGCCCGACGTATACACGTCGATCGCGGACATGGACTACTTCATCGTGAAGGTGCCGACGACGAAGGGCTGCATCGAACGGCACTACGGCGTGGTGCTTGAGACCGAGGGCGAGAGCGAGCCGGACATTCGCGGCGGCGACGGCTCGACGAGCGAAGAGAACCTGACGCTCTACATGGGCTATGCGCTGAACGACCACGGCGGCATTGACCGCTACACATGGGTGAACGACACCGAGCTTGAGAGCCTTGAGGACTACCAGGCGCGGCGGCAGCCGGTATGCGAGCGCTGCGGGAAGGTCAAGCCCCTTGCGGGGCAGGAGGTGAACGGCAGCATCTACGCGGGCGGAGCGTGCCCATGGTGCGGCAACAAGAAGTGGGACGAGCGCGTGCAGGACTTTGAAGAGCTGCGCGTGCCGGTGCATCGCAGCGACGGCACGTTCCTTGGCGCCGCGGAGGCGGCGGGAGAGCCGACGAAGATCCCGTTCTATCGCCCGGACTGCTACCCGATCGTATTGCAGCGCAGCGTGAGCGTCTACGGCCAGCTGCTCGGAAATTCTGACGTTGACATGATCCGCGACCAGCAGAACACGAGCAACCGCATCGAGCAGAAGATCATCGACCGGCTGATGAAGGCGGGCACGCGCATCACGCTGCCGGATCGCGCGGACCTGCGGACGGATCCGGAGGACAGCGAACGCTGGTACATCGGCGCGCCGCGCGACAAGCAGCTCATCGACGTCTATGACTTCTCGGGCAACTTGCAGTATGAGCTCACCTACCTCTCGCAGGTATACGAAGAGGCGCGGCAAATCATCGGCATCACGGACAGCTTTCAGGGCAGGCGCGACGCGACGGCGACGAGCGGCAAGGCAAAGGAATTCTCGGCCGCGCAGGCGGCGGGACGACTCGAGAGCAAGCGCGTGATGAAGAACGCGGCCTATGCGGAGCTTTTTGAAGTGATGTTCAAGTTCTGGCTCGCCTATTCGGACGAGCCGCGGCCTGTGACCTACAAGGACAGCACGGGCGAGACCGTATACGAGGAATTCAACCGCTACGACTTCCTCGAGACCGGCGAGGACGGGGAGTGGCACTGGAACGACCAGTTCCTTTTCTCGTGCGACACGAGCGCGCCGCTGGCATCGAACCGCGAGGCCATGTGGCAGGAAACGCGGCAGAACTTGCAGACAGGCGCATTCGGCGACCCGACGGACATCGAGACGCTCATTCTCTTCTGGGCGAAGATGGAGGAGCTGCACTACCCCGGCGCGGGGCAGACGAAAAAGCACCTGGAAGAGAAGGCGCAGCGCGCGGAAGAAATGCAGCGCATGCAGGCGGAAATGCAGCGCATGCAGCAGGAAATGCAGCGAGCGCAGCAGCGGGCGCAGGGAACGCCGCAGGAAATGCCGGAAGGCGGCGCGGCGGCGGGCGAAGAGCTGCCGCCGGAGGTGCTGGCGGCGGTGGAAGCGCAGGCACAGCAGGACGCGATGCGCGCCGCGAGCGGGCAGGCGAAAGGCCTTTACACGCCGCAGTAAGAAAGGCTAAAGGCGCGAGAGAGAACGCGCGTAGCACATAATTCCCCGTAAAGGGGACGCCGCATCCGTAAGGCAGCAGAGCTGCCAACGGCTGCGCAGCGCAGGGCAAGAGCGGGAAAATGCCGAATCCACGGGAAAGGAGGACGCAGGCATGAGCGAGAAGAGCGGTTACGTCGGCAAAATCAAGAACGGCGGCACGCAGGTCGTGAAAGCGCCGAACCAGCAGACCGACGCGAAGAAGGGCACCGTTCACACGGGCGGCGACCTTCGCACGGGCAAGAAGTAAGCAAAGCGGAAACGCTTTACAGCGCAGCGATATGAAGCTGTAAATCGCAGGGCAAGAGCGGGAAAATGCCGGAAAGGAAAAGAGAAATGGAATTCACCGAACAGCAGGTCTATGAAGCGATGGGCATGAGCGCGCCGGAAGAGCCGACACAGCAGCCCGCAGGCGGAAACGAGCCGGGCATCGCCGATCCGGCCGCGGAAGAGACCCACGGCACGCCGGAAGGCGGCACAGACGGCGGCGCGGGCGGCGCGAATGCAGCGGGGGCGAACCCCGAAGGAAATGGCGCGCGAGAACCGGACGCCGAACCGGGCGGCACGGAAGGCGCAGAGAGCGGCGCTGGGGCGGGCGAGCCGGGCGGCAAGCACGAGCAGACGCCGGACGAGCGCCGTGCCCACGCGGCGGCAAGGCGAAGAGCCGAGCAGCAGGCAGCAGTGGACGAGGCGCTGAAAAAGCAGAGCGAAAAAACGAGCGCGGAGTGGAAAGCCTTTTTCGAGAAGGCGGGGCTCAAGAACACGATGACCGGCGAGCCGATCACGAGCAAGGAAGGCTTTGACGCATGGCAGAAGGAATACGCACAGCGAAAGCTCGAGAGCGACCTTGCCGCCGGAAAGCTGACGCAGGAATCGCTGAACGCAGCCATCAGCGAGAACCCGATCGTCAAGCAGGCGGCGGAGATCGTGGCGGCGCGCGAGCGCGAGCAGGCGGAGGCCGAAGAGGCGCGCATGCAGCGCGAGATCGACAGCCAGATCGCGAAGATCCACGCACTCGAGCCGGAGATCAACGGCGTGGAGGATCTCTTGAAGATCCCGGAGAGCGAGGACTTCTATGCGCGCGTGAAGAGCGGCGCGTCGTTCTTAGACGCCTACCTTCTCGCGACGCGAGAGCGGCGGGAAAGGGCGCTGGCCGAGGCCGCAAAGGTGCAGGCGGAGAGCAATGCCCGCGGCAAGGACCACCTGACAGGCTCGGCGGCATCGAGAGGCGCGGGCGGAAGAACGGTATCGAGCGACGAGATCGCGCAGTTCCGTGTTTTCAACCCCACGGCGACGGAGGCGGAGATCCGCGCTTGGATCGAAAAGCACCAATAAAAAACGAAGGAGGAACAACATGTTTATTCCCATCAAGACGAACGACGGGGCGATGACCCCGTTTGAGTACATGGAGGCGGCTGCCGGCACGTATCAGGTCGGCCAGCTGCTGAACGTGACGGGCGGCAAGCTCGCCGCCATCGCTGCCGATCAGGCGACCACGCCGCCCTACGTGTGCATGCAGAGCGGCACCGTAAAGGCGGGCGAACAGCTCGCGGTGGCGCGCGTGGGCGAGAAGTACATCTTCGAGACCGAGCTTGCGACGGCCGCGACAGCCGTGACGGTCGGCACCAAGATCCAGGTAGCGAGCGGCGGCCTCAAGGCGAAGTACGTCACGGGCGCGTCGGACGCAGCGGTGCCCGGCACGTTCGAGGTCGTGAGCCTCGACGGTACGGCGGCAGGCAGCAAAGTGCGCGGCCGCTTTGTGTAAGAGAAAAGGGAGAAAGGAGACACAAGTAAATGAACATCATTTTTTCGGAAAGCAGCGGCCTGAACGACAGCATCTATGGCAAGTGCCAGGCACCGATCCGCATGTTCCTTGAGAAAAGAGGCGAGGAATTCGAGCAGAACAGCGTGCTCAAGAATCTGTTCTTCATGGGCAAGAGCGGCAACTACGCCGACATGATGACCACCATGACGGCAATGAGCGGCTTTGAACCGGTGGGCGAGAACGGCGCGTACCCTCTGGACGGCATGCAGGAGGGCTACCAGAAGCTCTTAAAGTACCAGACGTGGAAGGACTCGTTCAGCGTCTCGAAGGAGATGATGGAGGACGGAAAGCTGATGGACATGCGCAAGCAGCCCGCCGCCTTCATGACCTCTTACAACCGCACGCGCGAGCTTTTCGGCGCGGCCCTGTACGGCGCGGCGATGAACGGCGCGGGCAGCGTGACCTTCAAGGGCGTCAAGTTCGACCTGACGGGTGCGGACGGCAGCAACCTGTTTGCAAAGGAGCACGCGCCGAAGGTGAGCGGCGACAAGCAGTGCAACTGCTTCAAGGACGCATTCAGCGTGGACGCGCTCGGCAAGCTCGAGACCGCGATGCACCTCTTCCGCGGCGACAACGACGAGATTCTTGACGTGGCGCCGGACACGATCCTAATCCCGGAGATCGCGACGCTCAAGAAGGACGTCTTTGCCGCCATCGGCGCGGACAAGGATCCCGTGAGCGCGAACAACGCCTTCAACTACCAGTATGGCCGCTGGAACGTCATCGTCTGGCCGTATCTCAACCAGTTCGTGACGAAGGGCACGAGCCCGTGGGTGCTGCTGGACAGCAAGTACAACGAGACCTACGGCGGCGCGGTATGGAACGACCGCGTGCAACTCGAGGTGCGCTCGACCATCGACGAGAACACCGACGCGAACGTGTGGCGCGGCCGCAGCCGCTTCAACGCCGCCTTCAACGACTGGCGCTTTGCCGCCATCGGCGGCGTGGCAGCCGGCAACGCACTCTAAGAAGCATACCCCCAGGGCGGGCGTGGGAAATGTCCCGCGCCCGCCCTTATCATTCCGAAAGAAGGGAGAGAGGAACGTGACACCGAGAAAGGTGATCCAGCGCGTGGACGAGGCGAAGCCGAACGCCTTCCCCGAGGAAGCAAAGTTCGAGTGGCTTATGGCGCTTGAGGGCAGGATCGCGGCGGACGTGCTGCTGGCGACGCCGGAGGAGCTGGCGGTCATCATGGGCAGGACGTTCGCGGACGGCATGGACGAGGAGCTGCTCGTGAAAGCGCCGCACGACGAGCTCTATGCGCTGTATCTGAAAGCATACATCGACAAGGAGAACGGCGAATACAACCGCTACGCGGATTCGAGCCAGCTCTACAACGAGGCCTACGGCAACTTCGTGCGCTACTGGGGCAGGACATACGAACCGGCGCAGGGTTATGAAAGGGGGTACGAGATCCGATGAGAACCATTGAAGTGAAGGAGCTCGCCTATCTGCCGCTGGGCAGGCAGGGCGAGAACAAAGCGCAGAGGATCGTCTGGCCGGGGATCGCGGATTCGTGGGCGCGGCTGTACGGCGCGGGCATATTCGCGCTGACGGTGAAGCGGCAGGGTGACGCCATGCCGTACCCCGCGAGCATCACGAGCGAGAACGGCGACGTCATCTGGGTACTCGGCAGCGCCGACACCGCGCGAGCGGGCGAGGGACTGGCCGAGCTTACTTACACGGTGGACGGCGTGATCGCCAAGAGCAGAACGTGGCGGACGGTGACGGAGCCGTCGCTGAGCGCGGCGGGAACGACCGAGCCGCCGCCGGCGTATCAAAGCTGGGTGGACGAGGTGCTCAAGGCCGGGGCGAGCGCGGAGACGGCGGTCTCCAAGATGCCCTACGTGGACAGCGCGACGGGACACTGGTTCAAGTGGGACGCAGCACAGAACGCCTTTACCGACACGGGCGTTGCCGCGACCGGCCCGAAGGGCGATACCGGTCCCAAGGGAGACAAGGGCGCACAGGGGCCGAAAGGCGACACCGGTGCGATGGGGCCGCAGGGCCCCAAAGGTGAAACCGGCCCTAAAGGAGAAAAAGGTGAGACCGGACCGACCGGACCGACTGGCCCCGAAGGCCCGCGTGGCCCGCAGGGACTCAAAGGAGACACCGGCGATCAGGGCCCGCAAGGCAAGCAGGGCCCCGCAGGCCCCAAGGGGGAGACCGGCGCAACGGGTGCAACCGGCGCACGCGGCGAGAAGGGCGACACCGGCGAGACCGGCCCCATCGGCCCGCAAGGCCCGCGCGGCGAGCAGGGCATTCAAGGCGAGCAGGGCCCGCGCGGTGAGACCGGCAAGGGCCTCACGGTGCTGAGCTACTACGAGAGCAAGGCCGAGCTGGACGCGGAGCAGAAGGCGACGGCAAAGGCGGGCGATGCTTACGGTGTGGGTACGGCGGAGCCCTACGACATTTATATTTTCGACGGCATTACCGGCGAGTTCGTCAACAACGGCCCTTTGCAGGGCGCGAAGGGTGAGACCGGCGAGCGCGGCCCGCAGGGCATTCAGGGACCGAAGGGAGACCCCGGCAAAGACGGCGCAAAGGGCGCGGACGGTCTGCCCGGGAAAGACGGCGCAGACGGTGCGCCGGGTAAGGACGGGACAAACGGACGCGACGGCGTGACGTTTACGCCTGCGATGAGCGCGGCGGGCGATCTCTCGTGGTCGAACGACGGCGGCAAGGCGAATCCTGAGACCGTGAATCTCAAAGGCCCGAAGGGCGACACGGGCGCGAAAGGCGAACCCGGCGCAAAGGGCGATCCCGGCGAGAAGGGCGCGGACGGCGCTCCCGGCAAGGACGGAGCAAAGGGCGCGGACGGTCTGCCCGGCAAGGACGGCGCGGACGGCAAGACGCCTGTCAAAGGCGTGGACTACTTCACGGCGGCGGAGGTGGAGCAGGTAGCGCAGGAAGCGGCGGGGAAAGTCAACGGCAGCGACATCAAGGTGACGTTCACTCCCGCGAGCACACGCACGGCGCTGGAATCCGGTACGAAACTTGCAATCCTGATGGGCAAAATCGCAAAGTGGTTAAACGACCTTGGCTGGCTTGCTTTTAAGGACACGGTGACGACCAATGACGTCTCTGCGGGCATCAAGGCGAGTCTCAGCAGGGCAGACAGTGCGCTGCAAAGCGTGAGCAAGAGTGACGTCGGGCTCGGCAATGTTGCAAATGAGAGGCAGTACTCTTCCGCGAATCCGCCGCCGTACCCTGTCACAAGCGTCAACGGCAAGACGGGCGCGGTCACAGTGAGCGCGCCGACTGTCCCCGCCACCACCTCCCTCATCAAGGGCGACGGCTCGGGCGGACTGGCGGCGGCGACGGCGGGCACGGACTATGCGCTGCGGCCGACCACGCGCAAGGTGACGCTGACCGCATCGGGCTGGAACAGCAGCACCAAGCAGCAGACGGTGACGTGCAGCGGCGTGCTCTCGGACGCGACAAAGCAGCTGCTGATTCCCACGCCCGTGAACACGGCGGCGGGCAATCCCTACGACGAGGCGAGCATTCAGATGGTTGCGCAGGGTGCGAACAGCGTAACATTTTACGCCGACACCGTGCCGACGGAAAGCATTGACGTCTATGTGACCATTTACCCCATCAACTATCTCGGGTAAGGGGGCGAGGGCATGATCTACAACATGAGACGGCGGAAGAAGAAACCGAAGCAGCTGACGTGGCGCTTTTATGACAGATTGAGTTATAGAAAAACACAAGACTTCAGCGCGAACTTTGAATCCGCAGGGAGCGCATGGACGGGGATCAAAGTAAGTGCAAATGAAAGTGACGGGGTGACTCAAATGTGGTACCTCACCAATAACAGTGACCCTCTTTGGGCGAAAGTGTCTGTTTACACAATAACCAAAGGTTTCAAGAATAGCGAACACCGGACAATCACATTCGAAAAAGAACCCACCGGCGATCTGCTGGCATTTCTGCAAAAAAACGCCACGCCGCTATGAGAAAGGAGCACA
>Ga0129313_1000935_pt1 | contig 20967 bp, 19 predicted proteins | sample O1105metagenome_FD_94436 | JGI IMG/M metagenome (GOLD analysis project Ga0129313, IMG submission 94436) | Orangutan group fecal microbial communities from fecal samples from Wisconsin, USA - O1105 metagenome | ecosystem: Host-associated > Mammals > Digestive system > Large intestine > Fecal...
CCAGCTCTTCCTGCCGATAATGCGGCTCTTCAATCAATCCGATTCCGTGTTTTCCGCTTCGGAGTCCTCAGTCTCAGCATCTTCTGTACTGCTCTCTTCCCCGCTGCTTTCCTCCTCTTCCTCAACCAGGTCTTCCAGTGCATAGTTGAAGCGGTTGATTGCCGAACTGCTTACCACATACACCGTATCCGTGGAAGGCGTACTCACATAAAAGCTGGAGGTCAACTCATTTTTATCGCCTACATACAGGATATAGCTTGCTCCTGCAGTTTCCAGCGCAATGGTTCTCTGAGGTGTCACCAGACCGTACTGCGCCAAATCTGTGACATTCTCCACGACCTGAGTGGCTGTCAGGGGTGTTACTCCTCCCAGCATGGAAGTTATACGGGTCTGTTTGATATTCAAACTGTGATCCTCCGCTGCGTACCAGGTTTCATCTTCCTTCTCAAAGCAATAGGTCTCACCTTCATAATCGTAAGAAAAGGCCGTTACCTCTTCCGTTGCCGCATCAATCACAGAAATAATATCCTCTTCCTCTACAGGCTTCTGTGCCTGAATCTTATTATACTGCCTGATTCCGAAAAATGCCGCCCCAAGGGCACACAGCACCACAACCAGAATCAGCAGCTGTGTTCTCTGTCTCTTCATCAGCGCTTCCTCCTTCTGAACCAGATGACAAAGCCTGCCGCCAGGCATCCCACAGGAATCACGATTATCGTCATCATTCCAACCAACACCGCTTTGGACTGGGGTATGGTCAGATAAGAAATCTCATAGCTCTTGGCAGGAATGGATACGCTGACCTCATGGTCCACAAAACTGCTCACCGTATTTGTAAAAAGTACCCCGTTGGCTCCGCTGACCATACTGTTGGCTTCGTCCGTAAAGAGTTGGTCACAGCCGTACACGATGAGAGTAGCGGAGGTCTCTTCATCAAGCTCCTTCACCGCAGATACGCCTACGCCAAAGGGGCCGTCAATATCTCCCTCTGCCTTGTCAAAGTTCTGCACATTGATGTCACCCACCTTGGCAAATGCCTTGTCTGAGGTGGACAGGAAGGAGTTGTAAGTAATCCCTTCCGCCTCTTCGTTTTCGATGACAATACCCTGCACATAGGGGGCAAAAATGTAATACTGATTATACAGTCCCGCAGTATAAGTGCTGTAACTCTGAGTAGGCAGCAGATAATAAGGATTGCGGTAATAATTCGCCGCATCCTGTTCCACCACCAGACCCTCCGCGATGCTTAAGCCCATGTAATCCGTGATGGCATCCAGGTTAGGCGTCTCGCCCTCTGTCAGCCCGGTAACGAATACCACGTTTCCGCCGGCGTTCAAATACTCAATTACCTTATCCGTATCATCGGAAGAGAAATCGGAGCCGGGTGCGTTGATTATCAGACATGCCGCATCCCGGGGAACCGTATCGTAATCCATGAGATTTACCGTCTCACAATCCACATTTTCCTTCTTCAACGCATTGGTAAAGGAAGAACTCAGGGTATATTCCCCGTGACCCTCCGTCATGTACACCTTCGGCATACTGTCGGAGAGCACATAATCCAGCGCGCTGGTAATCTGTCCCTCACCGTCATAGCCGGTGGTGGTACTTGTATAGGTCGTATAGTCAAAGCTGGACTCATAAATACTGCTGTAATCAATCACCTTATTCCGTTTCTCGCTGACTACAATCAGACTGTTCATACTAATGCTGTCCGTATACTGCATATAAAATCTGGGGTTTACATTAGGGTCCACGTATTCAACCTTAATATGCTCCGACAAATCATCATACCTCTGAAGTGTCTGCCCCAGCGTTGTATCCTGACTATCCTCCGCCACAATTACATAAATGGTTACGTCCTCATTGATGTTCTCCACAAATTCCTTGGTCTGGTCTGTCAGGGAATAAAGCTTCTGGGATGTCATATCCACGGAGGTCCAGGAGGAAGGCATCTCACCAAGCACGATATTGATAACCACCACAACCGCTACAGCCAGGGCAATGGATCCGGTACTGTATGCGCCAAAGCTTAACGTCTTCAGGGAGACACTGTACCGCCTCTTCTGAATGGCCTGCACTGCCAAAAATAAGGCAAGAACCGTCAGTGAGATAAAGTAAATCACCGACTGCAGATTCAACGTTCCGTTCAACATCTCATTGAAGGGAGTTGCCAGGTCAAAACAACCTAAAATCTTAGTCAGAAGATTTCCCGTGGAGGAAATCAGGTTACAGATTGAGGACATCATATAGCCTAAAAACAGGACTATAAAGGACACAACAGCCGCAATTACCTGACTCTCGGTCAGGGAAGAAATCAACAGACCAATGGCTATGGCCGTCATCCCGTACAAAAAGAAGGCCAGGACTGCCAGATAGGACTCTCCCATTGGAACGGAGCCAAACCCATTCATGATAAGGGGATAGGTACATACCACTGCCGTCGGAATCAGGAAAATCGTAAGCAGTGCCAGAAACTTACCCATCACAATACCGCCTACGGAGACAGGGGCGGTCAGAATCAACTGATCCGTCTTGCTGTGTCTCTCTTCCGCCAAAATCCTCATGCTTAAAATCGGCACGGTAATCATGAATAAAAAAGTCACGCTGGATATCGCGTAGGAAACATAGGGATATCCACTGAGCATATTATAAACAAAGTAATACAGGCTGACAAAAAACAGGGTTGCCGCAATGAACAGAAATCCGATAAAGGAACGGAAGTAGGATTTCAACTCTCTCTTATAAATAGCAAACATTTTACGCTTCCTCCTCTTCTGTGCTCATTTTCGGACTGTCCTCAGCTTCCACAGCCTGCTGAGGCTCTGTCCCGCCCGGCTGCACTGTCCCGCCGTCTTCCTTTTCCGGATTTTCCTGCGTTTTCCTCTTACCGAACAGCTTTTTCTTATCTTTCTCAACAGGTTTTACATCGTCTGTCAGTTCCAGGAAAATGTCTTCCAGTGATTTCTCACTATGCACCATCTCCATAATGGGCAGCTTCTCATCCGCGAGTGCAAAGAACACTGCTTCACGGACATCCCTATTTTCCCCGGTCATCACCTTCACCTTAACCATTCCCTTTTCCGGGGAAGCTGTCTGTTCCAGAGCTTCCACTCCGGGAATCTCCTTCAGGATACTCTCCAGGCGCTCATATTTACTCTTCACCGTCAGTTCCAGCTCCATAGAGCCTTTCATCAGCTTCTGCAACCCTTCCGGAGAATCGCTTGCGACCAATTGTCCGTGAGCAATAATCATAATGTGGTCGCACACCGCACTGACCTCGGACAAGATGTGCGAGCTCAAAATAATGGTATGATTCTCTCCCAGCTGCCGAATCAAATCCCGGATTTCAATAATCTGCTTAGGGTCCAGCCCTACGGACGGCTCATCCAGAATCAGCACCTCAGGGTCTCCGAGAATCGCCTGGGCAAGACCTACACGCTGCCTGTAACCCTTGGACAGATTTCTGATCAGTCTTCCCCGCATGTCGGCAATCCGGGTCATTTCCATGACCTTCTCAACCTGTTCCTTCCGCTCCTTTGCGGGTATCTTTTTCAGCTCCGCGGCAAAAATAAGATACTCTTCCACCGTCATGTCCGTATACAGAGGAGGAATTTCGGGCAAATACCCCACCTTACGCTTTGCCTCCTCCGGCTCCTTCTGAATATCCTTTCCGTCAATGACAACCGTTCCCTCGGATGGCGCGAGGTAGCCCGTAATCATATTCATAGTCGTGGATTTACCGGCACCGTTGGGTCCCAGAAAGCCGTAAATCTGTCCCTTCTCCACACGAAAGGACAAATGATCCACCGCCACATGTTCACCGTATCTTTTTGTAAGATTTGTTACTTCTATCATGTTCTTTAGCCTTTCCCGATTGGGTCTCAGACACCCCAATACGTTTCTCTCTCGTATTTTAAAAAGGAATTGTCATCAAAAGGTGTTTATTTTGTGAAAATTCTGTGAAGAGACAGTGATTCCATACACCCGTCCCCCTCCGCTGTCAGCAGCAGATACGGACTCTTCGCCGGAATTTCCCGAAACAGAAACTCTCCGTCTCCCGATTGAAATTCATGCAAATTGCCGTTGCTGTACAGCGCAATCCTGCCACAGCTGCTGTAGACAACAGCCGAAAAGTTACCGCTTTCCTGTCTGTGAATGCTCTCCGGTACAATGTATACAAAAGGTTCCCTGCTCCATCTCGCCTTGTATCTGTAAAATTCCGATTTCGGGTTCCCTTCCCGATTCACAAGACTGCATGCCTCTCCGCGGTACGCGGGTATCTTTTGATTTCTGCCTTCCGGCAACGGACGCACCAAAAATCCCAGCCTCTCACATAACTGTAAAAAGGGCTTGTATAGCCCTTCCTCCTTCTCCGCGTATATGCAGTTTGCCCCCAGTTCCCGAAGCAGCTGTAAATCCGCAGCCACCATTCTTTGCAGTTCCGCAGATGATTTTGCCTCAGGAAAGCAGTAAGCCACAGCCCTTTCTTCAAATTTTATCCCGTTCAGAAACAGTTCTCCCCGAAAATCCAAACTGTACAGGGCAAGCTGTCTGCACAGACTGTCCAGACAGTTTCCCTCCCCGTCCATGAGAAAAGCTTCCAATGTATATAGATAAGGGTCTTCGACACCGTTCCAGAGATGAGGCTGTAGCAGGATGCTCCGCAGAGGTTCCTCTTCCTCCGGCCTTCTGATACACTCCAGCACGATATTTCCCTGCCTGTCCCACATCAGGAGCCGCAGAATCCCTTTCCGTCCCACTTCAACACTTGAATCTGCAAAGATAAATTTCCATTCCAGACAGGCTTTGCCATTTTCAAACCGACAGCTTACCTCCACTCCCTCACCCGGCGCCATACTGTCAAATCTCATACTCACCTTTCGCTCTCTTCTCTTCTCTTTTTCTGCAAAATTGCTGTATTTTTTTCCACCTCCCCGCGGGTCAGCGGATACTTAAACTGCATGATAAAGAAAACAATCAGATAGCAGATTCCGGGAATCAACGTCGCTACAGTGTATATTCTCTCCGCAACCGCATCAGTCTGTGCAGGAGCCTCCGACACATATCCGATGGCTGTCAGCACAAACCCTCCCAGACCGCCCGCCAGAGCCTGCCCCACCTTCCTTGCAAAGGAGTACACGGCATAGACGGTTCCGTCTTCACGTTTTCCGGTCTCCACCTCCTGATAGTCGATAATATCCGTGATAAATGCCCAGATAATCAGATTAAACAGTCCCACTCCGATGGTTCCCAGAAAGACCAGAACCATGTATATGGGAATACTTTTTACCCGCAGGAAAAACAACAGCACATAAATAATTCCGGCCAACAACATTCCCAGAGCACCTGCCTCCTTCTTACCAAATCCGGATGCTATCTTTGAAATAAAAGGTGCCAGAATAAAGGTTCCCGCAATACCCACAAAATTTACCACCGACAAGGCTTTGGCATCCTTGAAATAATCCAAAAACAGATAGTTGTTCATGGTTTGCCCCAAGAGGCTGGCAAGCAGCAACACAAGCGCCGCGCAGACCAGAGCGAGCAACGGCTTGTTTTTTCCAAGCCCCCGCAGCATCTCCCCCGCAGTCTCTCGCTTTTTTTCCTTCTTCTCAAAAGATACCCGCTCCCGGCAGAGATAATAGCAAAGCCCATAGCAGATTACCGCCAAAATACCGAACACCAACGCTGTCAGGGTGAAGCGCAGGGGCAGTACAACCTGATTTCCCTCGGCATCCGTCTCATAGACAATCAGCGGTACCAGTACTCCTATGACCAGTCCTGCCAGGCTTGCACCGATGCTTCGGAAAGTGGAGAGGGAAGCCCGGTGCCGCACATCAGGGCTGATAACAGAAGCCATGGAACCGTAGGGGATGTTAATGCCGGTATAGCAAAAGCTGCTCCACAACAGATAGGTGACAATCACATAGGCCAGCTTGGCCCAGTATACCCAATCCCGGACAAAGTACAGATACATGACAGTACTGGTCACCGCCACCGGAATACACATCCACTTTATCCAAGGGCGAAAACGTCCATCCTTCGCAGGCTGCATATGATCCACGATACGTCCCATCGTCACATCGGTAAACGCATCCACGATTCTTGCTCCCATAAACAAAAGTCCCACTACAAACCCGCTTAAGCCCAGAACCTTTGTGTAAAACACCATCAGATAATTACTGGCAAGCAGGAAACTGAAATCGTTTCCGAAATCACCGAACATATATCCGATTTTGTCCCTCAATCCGAAGGGCCTCTCCTTCCCCTCGTTATCCATACGGACATTCCCTTTTTCATCCACTGTTTTTGACATATAAAACCTCCGCCCTGTATTGACTATATATGCGAAGCTATTCTGTAGCCACTCACACTTGCGGTTAGTATTTCCGGTTATTAATCAAAATATGCCAAGAATCATCATTGACGCAAAGCTTGAAAAACGGCAAAATGAAAATAAGCTTGCAGCGCAGCAGAGCTGCGGGGTATTTGACCCTCGCGGCATTCGCCAAGATAGACAAAGCGAACTTGTTCGCTTGCAAGCATGTCCGCTTGGCTCATTGCTCGCGGGAATAAATAATCGGGAGAATAAGAATGATTGTCAGAAAGATACATCCGGAAGAATTGAAGAGAACCTATGAGCTTTTCGCAATCGCTTTTGAATTCAGCGCAGATTTGGAGAAATCCCCCATGGAAACCTACGAGGAGGTACTGGCACACCCCGGCTCCCGGGAGGACGCCTGCTGGGGAGAACGTTGGGCAGCCTTTGAGGATGATGATTGCACCATGATGAGCTATTTTATCGCTCAACCCTTCCCCATGCAGTTCGATGGACACGAGTTTACCATGACCGGTATCGGCGGTGTGGCGACTCTGCCTCAATACCGCAGAAAAGGCGGAATCCGGGGCTGTTTTGAAGCCGCTCTTCCGGCCATGTACCGGGACGGACACGTCTTCTCTTATCTGTATCCTTTTTCAACCGCCTACTACCGCAAATTCGGTTATGAAATGGGCTGTGAAAAGGTACATTATCATGTGTATCTCAAATCCCTGAAGTATTATGATGTGAGCGGAAGCTGTTCCCTGTCCGAGCAGGGAAATGAAATGTGGGACGAAATCAGACAGATTTATCGCATCTGGCAGGATAAATACAATATGATGGTTGTAAACGGGGAGTATGAGTTTTCCCGGATAGCAAAGGGAAATCCCGTGAAGGATCAGGTATTTACCTATGTATACAAATCCGGTGACGGAACTCCAAAGGGCTTCTGAATCTGCTCATCAGTCTGGGCAGCGACCACGATTATGCTTCCTTTGACTTACCATCCGATATAGATATGTCGCTGATTTTGCCGGAATGGGCGGGGCATGCGCGCAAATTCTCCTATTACGCGGGAATGGTGCGGGTCATCAATGTACAGAAGGTTTTGGAAAATGCCCGTTACCGGGGCAGCGGAACCGTAACTGTCTCTTTAACCGACAATCAGATACCTGAAAATTCCGGCACTTATAAGATAGAATTCGCAGACAACCGGGCAACCTGTGTAACACGAAAACTTTTGTCTGTACAGGCTGCCGATGCGGAAATGGACATCAACGCTTTTTCCCGTCTGATTATCGGCACCTGTGACATTTCCTCACTTCTCTATATGGACCATGTGAAAATTAACGGAGATACAGAGAAACTTGCCGGAATATTTTACCGTAAGCCGAACTACATAACGGAAGATTTCTAGGGTTGCTGCTCAGCACCCTGGAATTTTTTGAGCGCCGCAATGGTTCGTTCATATTCTTCCTTTACCTGAAGCAGCAGTGTATCATCCTCCGGCTTTTTCCCGTCTCTCAATGCCTCTGTCAGTCCATCGGCAACTTTATGCAATTTTGTAAAGCCGAGGTTTGATGCAACACCCTTTAGGTTGTGGGCGATGTGGAAAGCATCCTGATAATTCTCCTTCGCCATGGCTTTTTCCAGCGCAGGAAAGGTTTCATCCCCAAGGAACCTCAGTACAAACCTTTCCACAAGCCTCTCGCTGCACATGCGCTCCAGGGTTCCTTCGTAATCTCCGCTCAGCAAAGTATAGAGCTCCACTAATTTCATCTTGCTGTCTCCTCAATGCGCAAAGGTTATCTTTTATAATAGTATTTTCATGTTTTATGATTCTCTCCATTGTAGTCTGTGCAGTTCCCCTTCTGTCTGCATCTCGCTGAACCCGTTCTGTCTGAGAGCCTCATACAAAATGATGGAAACCGAGTTGGACAGATTCAGAGAGCGAATGGCAGGAAGCATGGGAATACGGATACAGTGTTCCTCGTTCTCCACCAGAATTTCCTCGGGAATCCCCGCGCTTTCCTTTCCAAACATAATAAAGTCATCCGGCCCGTATTCCACCTCCGTATAGGTGTGTTTCGCCTTTGTAGTGGCCATCCATATCTTTGCTCCGGGATTCTTTTCCCGAAACTCTTCAAAATTCATGTATCTGTGAACATCCAGATGTTGCCAGTAGTCCATTCCTGCCCGTCTGATAGCCTTTTCGTCCAGACGAAACCCCAGGGGCTCAATCAAATGCAGGGGCGTGCCTGTAGCTACACAGGTACGCCCTATATTTCCGGTGTTTCCCGGTATTTCCGGTTGATGTAAAATAATATGCATATCAGTTATTCTTTTCCGCTCTCAGTTTCTTTATAAAATGCTCTAATCTTCCGATGGCAACCTTCAGGTTTTCCAGAGAGTATGCGTAGGAAATTCTCAGATATCCTTCTCCACAGTCTCCGAATGCAGTTCCGGGAACCACCGCTACCTTCTCCTCCTCCAGGAAGCGGGTTGCAAACTCATCGCTGGTCATGCCGAACTCCCTGATACAGGGGAACACATAAAATGCACCGTAGGGCTCAAAACACTCCAACTCCATCTCCCGAAAGGCATTCATCAGGTATCTTCTCCTCTGGTTGTACGCCATGCGCATCTCGTTGATATCCTCATCCCCGTTTTTCAGGGCTTCGATAGCGGCATACTGGCTGGTAGTGGGAGCGCACATGATAGCAAACTGGTGAAGCTTTGTCATCTGCTGAATAATTTCCGCAGGTCCGCAGGCATAGCCCAGTCTCCAGCCGGTCATAGCGTAGGCTTTGGAAAAACCGTTAATCAAAATCGTTCTCTCTCTCATGCCGGGGATTTCCACGATGGATACATGCTTCTCCGTGTAAGTCAGTTCTCCGTAGATTTCATCAGACATGACAAATATGTCATGTTTTATAATCACCTCAGCAATGGCCTCCAAATCCTTGCGCTCCATGATAGCACCGGTAGGATTGTTGGGGAAAGGCAGAATCAGTATCTTGGTCTTGTCCGTAATTGCTTCCTCCAGTTCCTCCGCAGTAAGTCTGAACTCGTTTTCGGCTTTCAGATTGATAATGACGGGCTTTCCTCCCGCCAGTATGGTACAGGGCTCATAAGACACATAGCTGGGTTGGGGAATCAGAACCTCCTCGCCGGGATTTAGCATGGCACGCAGCCCCATATCAATGGCCTCGGAGCCGCCCACGGTAATCAGAACCTCTTTCAGGGGATCATAAGTTACCCCGTGCTTTCTGTTCAGATAATTGCAGATTTCCTGTCGAAGTTCTTTTAACCCGGCATTGGAAGTATAAAAGGTTCTTCCCTTTTCCAGAGAATAGATACCCTCGTCCCTGATATGCCACGGCGTGTCAAAATCAGGCTCTCCCACACCCAGGGAAATGGCATCTTTCATCTCGCTGACAATGTCGAAAAATTTCCTTATTCCGGAAGGTTTTATCTCTACAACCTTATCTGCTAACGGATTTCTCATGGCGTAATCATCTCCCTTTCATCTTCTTTTTTCTGGGTGAGCATAGTTCCATGATCCTTGTACTTTTTCAAAATAAAATGGGTGGCCGTGCTGAGTACGGGCTCCAAGGTAGCCAGCTTGTCGGATACAAAGGAGGACACCTCGCGGAGAGTCTTTCCCTCCAGAATCACCATCAAATCATAGCCGCCGGACATCAGGTAAACGCTGCGCACCTCGGGGTATTTCTCAATACGCTCTGCCACATTGTCAAAGCCTTGTCCTCTCTGGGGAGTTACACGCACCTCAATCAATGCGGACACCTTCTCAATATCTGTCTTTTCCCAGTTAATCAATGTGTGGTAACCGCAGATAATACCCTCACTCTCCAGGGCAGCCAGTTCGTTCACTACATCAATTTCCTCCACACCGAGAATGATAGCCAGTTCCTTTAAATCAATTCTGCTGTTTTTTTCAATAATTGCAAGTAATTCCTCTCTCATTTTCTTCTTCCTTTCCACTAAACCTTCCATATATGTAGCTGCCGGTACTTTATGGCTTCTCCGTCAGGATTCGATAGATCTCGTCCTGCTTCGGTCTGTCCATGTACCGCACCTCATCTTCATTCAATATAATTCTGTCATTGCTGCCCGTGACCTTTCCCACGATGACTGCCGGGATGCCTTCCGCTTCCAAAGCCGCCGTCAGACCGGAACCGTCCTCAGTGGTCATCACAAGACATCCCCCGGACAAAAGCTCATAGGGATTTACATTACAGCACTCACACACCTCCACAGTCTCCTGACGCAGGGGCAGCTTCTTTAAGTCTATTGTCAGTCCAACACCTGCGCTTTCCGCAAGCTCCCAGAGGGCACCGAAGATACCTCCCTCCGAAGCATCATGCATAGCGCAAACGCCGGACTTCACGGCGGTGGCAGCCTCCGGAATTACAGAGAGCCAACGGTCAAAGCAGGCCGCTGTATCCACCAGATACGCCGGGTATCTGGCAAGCAGTTTTTCCCGATATCTCCTTGCCAAAATCGCCGTGCCTTCCAGTCCTATCCATTTGCTGATTACCACATCCTGACCCGGTCGCGCTTTCCCTATGCCGCTTCTTTTTACCGTCTGCTTCCCGCCCGGACTTCTCTCGGCTTGGGGCTCCACCTCTTTCTCAAAAGGGATGCCGTATCCCGTCACCACCGCCACAGGCATTCTCACAGCGCTGCTGATGCGGGTCTGGCCGCCCGCAATCTGTACCTTCAGCTCCGCACATTTTGCTTCCGCCCGGGACATCACGCTCTTTATATCTGCTTCCTCGGTCTCCTCCGGCAACATCAAAGTCATCATGACGGAAACCATCCTTGCACCGCCCGCCGCCAGATTGTTGGCGCATTTTTGAATCAGTTGTTCCGGATTTACAGTCGGTCCGTCCCATGTGCCTTCTGCTTCCTGCATGCAGGTAAACAGGGGCATATCATCCGAAAACGAAAAAATGGCGCAGTCTTCCCCCACACCTGCGCCACTGATTACTTCTTTTCTCTTCGTTTTTATCTGTCTCAGAACGGAGCGTTTTAAAACATTCTCCGGCACTTTACCGATTTTCATGCCCTACTGTCCTTTATTTTTACTGTTGTCCTGCTTCCCCGTTGTCGGAGGCTGCCGGTGCAGTCAACATAGCTATCACGTTTTTTACATGGTCTACGTTGCTCGTACTGATTGCTGCCATGATTTCATCATAAGCCGCAGGGTCCGAGGTGGCCGTTCCTACCGTTGCGCTTCTGGGCACCATTTTGTACTTACTGCTGTTTACTTCCGTGCGGCTCACTTCTTCACCGTTCTCCGTCACAACCTTCCACAGCTTTGCGCGGTAACCGATGTGTGCACTTTCCGTTACGATATATCCGATAGGGAGAGACGCATCCGCATAAATCGTATCCGCAGGAGGATTGATTACCTCCAGCACCTCGCTCTCATAACGAACCTCCCGTCCGGGGGCTCTGGTCTCTTTCCCGTAAATATTGAAAGTAATTTTCTTTCCGCTTGTATATCCTTCAATATAAATCGGATAATCCAGGTTATTTACAAATCTGAAATCCTTCCCCGAACTCTCGGCAATGGCTGCATCCGCAGAAGGGTCAACATAAGACACTATCATGGAGTGGTTATGACGCTCCGTCACCTCCAGCTCCGCCTTCAGCACTGCATTGTAAAGTGTGGTGGATACCTGACAGATGCCTCCGCCCAGACTGTCCACTACCTTTCCGTTTATATAGGAACCCGCCATATAGTAACCGTTGGCTTCAGAAAAAGGAGCCACAGTTTTATATGTAGAAAATTCCTCTCCGGGATAAAGGGTAATTCCGTCAATCAGCTTGCATCCGTTTTCCACATTGGCACTTCTGGAGGAACCGGATGAGGTATAAGAGGTGGTAAAGCTGCCCAGAATATCCGTTACCGCTGCCAGTTCCTCGGCGCTTCCCCGGGGCTCCTCCACCGCGATATCCAAAGCAATGGTACAGGGCTGATGGTTCCACTCTCCGGTGAGATAATCATTTACCAAATCAATGGAGGTTTCCACATCCAGCATGTAGCCTATTTGCCCCTCCACCAACTGAAATTCTCCGTTTTCTCTCTTCAGCGAGACGTTGACGGCTTCCTTGTCATATCGGGCACATTTCTCTGTCAGGATATCATTGATTGCCTGTAAATCAAAGGACAGCTGTATCGGGTAAACTTTGTTCTCATGCTCCAAATCTTTTAAAGTCTTGTACCGCTCTATCACATTTCCGCGGGTACCGATTTCTGCCGCTTCATCCACCAACTCAGGATTTGCCCAGGTAACCCCCAGCTCGCCCGCAGTGACTGTAACTTCCTTGTCTTCAGCGGCAAGAAGCGTAATCTCCGTATCCTGCAGCCCTGCCACATACTCTTCCACAGCCACCTTTGCCTCGGAAGCGGTCATACCGGACAGATTTATATCTCCGGCAAAGATGCCGGTTTTTATGGTATCTCCATCCTTCGCCTGAGCCTGCATATCGAACAGAAGCATGCCAATTATCGCGAAAAGGAGAAAATACCCTCTTTTTACAAATTTTTTCATAAAAATCCTCACATTGAATTACTATAAGAAATATGTTACAGTGGGAATGACCATGGCGATTACCAAAATCACAATAAGCACAACGGAAAACCGCTGTCTGGTCTTTTTATTATTCATGTTAAACATAACTGCCTCCTAACCGTCCGCAACGGACAATGGCTCAAACTCTGAAAGGATATTATATATGAATTTGGCTTTTTTGGCAAGTTTTATTGCACTCTTCCTAATCATTTCCATCAACATAAAAAAGCAGGCAAAAAACCACAAACAACAGGAAGATGAATTTTGGGCCCGGGAAAGGAAGGCCAATTCGGTTCGTCGGAAATCTCTGGACGGACTGCAATATATTCAGATTCCTCTTGAGTCCTTCCCCACACACCTTTTAAACGAAAACGCCGATGTGTTGGAATGTATCAATATATTGGAATCTCTGACCTCACAGAAAATCGTAAACCTGACCGGCTTTTCCAACACGGATTTAAAGCTGGAATACGGCACTGCCAACATCAATGTTTTGACGGAATACGACCAAAATTACACCGTGCTGGTCCGCACCCTGCAAAAGTGGGCCGATATTCTGACGGAAACAGGATATGCAAAAGAAGCTGTCGGCTTGATGGAATTTGCTGTCAGCACCGGCACCGATATCAGCCGCACCTATTATCTGTTGGCGGAATACTATGCATCTCAGGGCCGCTACCGCGAAATTGACAGACTGCGGGAGGTAGCCAAAACTCTGCGCTCTTCCAATCGGGAAATCATTGTAAAGCATCTGCAGGAAAGCTACCCGGACGTATTTTGAAAACAGTTCAGTAAGCTAACCTGCTTCGAATGATGTCAGTCAGGCGGCTTGCCTCGCTTCGGCTCAGCATTTCCACATCTGCGTCCACAACTATTTTATGTTGCCCGATGAGCTTGTATAACCGTTCTTTTTGTGCCTTTGAAGCCGGCTGGTCTCTTTTAACTTTATAAATAAGAGGTTTAGGGCAGAACAACTCCTCCTCTGTCGAAAAGAAATCCTCTTTCAACCTGCGATACAGAATATCTGTTGCTTCCGCATCTGCCAGAGCTCTGTGAGCATGATGGGAAATTCCGTAATACCCGCAGAGAAAGTCCAGACTTCTGCTCTCCAGAGACTGTAAATATTTTCTTGCTATCTTTAAAGTGTCCACCGCACTCTTTTCAAAGGTCAGCTTCTGATTTACCGCGGCCTTTTTCAAAAAAGAAAAATCAAACAGTACACTGTGTCCCAAAAGGGGCAGTTCTCCCAGAAACAACTGCAAATCGGGAAATATTTCAGCAATTGTCGGTGCATCTGCCAAGTCCTCATCACGGATTCCGGTAAGGTCCGTGATTCGCTGTTCCAGCTTTCTGCCGGGATTGACATAGGTGGAAAATCGTTCCTTGATTTCTCCGCCCACTACCTTTACCGCTCCGATCTCAATTATTTTATCTGTCTTGGGGTTCAACCCCGTTGTTTCAAGATCAATGCTAACGTATGAATCCATCATTTTTGTGTAACCTTTATGTCCTGTGTTTTTGCCTCATAGTTCAAAGGATTTCTGTGTTGATAATCAAAGAGCACATAATGGGGCTCCGGGTAAGCAAAGGGCTCCAGATGGGTCATTTTTTCAAGCTGTCTGCTGTCATACCCTTCATAGTCCGGCAGGTATCGGCGCTCGGCTTCCTCCCGCCGATAAAACTCCTTTATCTCCTTTTTATATAAGGAAATGTCCGCAGCAAAAACCGGTCTGCTCTTTATGTTTTCACGAAGGTACATATCATAGGTCAGCAGTTCCCTGTAAAGCGGCAGCTTCGCTTCATCATATTTTTCGGCAAACCGAAGCATGATTTCGTAACGGTAAACTCTTGCGGGACTGTTGGTGACATATCCTTCTTCTCTGTAAAAGTCCGCCAGCTTCTCATACATCACAAAAGGACTTTCAAATGCCTGTTCTAAGACAGGAAGCGTCCCGGTAAACTGCCCGCTGTTAAAGTACAGCTCCACCATCTCCTCAATCCCCTTCAGCCGTAATACTTTCTCATAGGGCAGCCACTTTGTGTAAAGCACCTCGTAGGGAGGCTTGTCCAAGTAGCAGATGCCGTATTCCTCCGCTTTCTCCCACATTTCGGAACCCTTCAACACCTTCAGGAATCCCAGCTGCAGCTGCTCCGGTCTCATTCCGTATACCCTATCGAAGGAATGTCCGAAGCTCTCGTAATTTTCATAAGGCAATCCCGCAATCAAATCCAGATGGATGTGTATGTTTCTACCTTTTCGTATATCAGCCACAATACTTTCCAGCTTTTCCACATTCATAACCCGCTGTATGACTTTCAACGTATGGGGATTCACCGTCTGTACCCCGATTTCCAACTGCGCCAGCCCCGGGCGGAAGGAATTCAGCAACTCAATCTCCTCCGGCCGCAGAATGTCTGCCGAAATTTCAAAATGAAAATTTGTGACACCGTTGTCATTATCTCTTATATACCGCCAGATTTCCATGGCATGCTCATGATTACAGTTAAAAGTTCTGTCTACAAACTTCACCTGTTTTACGCGGTTATCAAGGAAAAACTGAAGTTCTGCTTTTACGACATTTGTGTCACGCAAACGCACTGATTTATCGATAGAGGACAGACAATAGCTACACCTGTAGGGACAGCCCCGACTCGACTCATAGTAGATAATCTTGTTCTCAAAGGGCGTTAAATCGCTATACAGAAAGGGAATATTACTCATATCAGTCAGTGCCCGCATGGGTGTATACCCGTCTTTCAGATACAGCCCAGGAATCTGCCGGATACTTTCTCCGATTATAGTATCCTGTATTGTCGCCCGGTCCGCCGTCTTTTCTGCTACCCGGCTTATCGGCTGCTCCGTCCTCTTTTCTGCTCTCTCTCGTTCCAGATAATATTCCGCCACCTCCCGAAAAGTGGCTTCCCCCTCTCCTATCATAATTCCGGTCAGCCGGGGAAATTCCTTCATTATTCTGTCTGCATCATAGGACACCTCAGGTCCGCCCAGCCAAATATCCGTTTTCGGCAGAACCTTAGGCAGCTCCGCCAAAAGCTCCTGCACCAATGTCCAATTCCAGATATAGCAGGAAAAACCGATGACATCCGGCTTTCGGCTGTAAATATCCGCAAGAATATCCGTCATATACTGGTTGATGGTATACTCCGCCAGCTCCACATGTTCCCGTAAATCCTCCCCGGCATAAGCCCGCAGACTGTAAATCGCCGGGTTGGAATGTATATACTTTGCATTGATTGCCACCAACAAAAATTTCATCTACAGCTCAAACCTCTCTTCCAACTGTTTCCATTCTTCCTCAGGCAGCTCCTCAAGAGAGCTTATTCCCTCTCTTTCTGCCTTCTCCTGCATGGCAAGAATACAGCGTAAAAAATAGTTGACTCCCGTCACCAGACTCTTTTTGACCGCTTTATTCAGGGTCTTGCCCAGCTCGTCTATTCCGCTGGTCTGAAAATCCTTGAGAAATCCCTCCACATCATAATCGATTGATAAAAACTGCACATCCCAAGAGCCCGTTGCATCTCCCTTCTTTTCGCCCGTCAGTATAGCAAACTGCGCTTTTCTTCCCACACCGTCAATTGCTAATCCCAAAGAACCCGGATTGATATAGGTTCCGCCGTTCCCAATCGCAATCTCCTGACAATGACTGTGCCCACCCAAGAGATAAGGATAGGGCATATGCGCCAGAATCTGCTCCCGCAATTCTCTGTCCTCCTGCATATTTCCCCGGACAATTCCGGGTGTGCCGTGACAGATGTACAGCGGTGAACCCCCTTCTATTGTCAGCTCTCTCTCCGTGGGCAGGGAAGCAAAAAAGTTCAGATCCATTTCTGTCATATGCTGCAGGGTGTAATACAACACACCATTTGCGGAAGAAGGCTTCCAGCCCTGCCTGTTGTCCCGATTGTTCAGCAGATAATCCTCCCTGTTGCCCCGAAGCAGAAAACAGGTATATTTTTCCATCATATGACACAACAGCGCCATGGTTTTCTCCGGATAGGGAGAGTCTGTCACATAATCTCCCAGACAGATAATACCGTCAACGGGATACTCCTCAATATAACGTAAAAAAGCCTCCAACGCCTTATAGTTGCCGTGAATATCGCTTGCCAGTGCATATCTTGCCATCTGTCTTCCTCCAAAAAGAAAAGCAGCGATAAATTCGCTACTTTTCCGCAGATTCTTTATCTAACTACAGCTTACAGACTCCCGATGAATCTGTCAAATGCTTTCATGCCTTCCTCCGTGCGCTTGTAAACGCCGGAATCCTCCAATACCTCCATAAATACCAAGCCGATTTCCTTCTCGATGATTCCGTCAATGTTGGATGCGTCTATCTTTTCATACTTCGGCAGGAATTCTTCCACCCAATCCGCATGCTTTGCCAGTTCTTCACTGCTTCGCAAATCCTTACCTGCAAGGATGGCTTCCTTCAAATCTGCCATCTCACCCTTCAGACGGGCGGGCAGCACCGCAAGCCCCATAACCTCAATAAGACCGATGTTCTCCTTCTTGATATGGTGGAGCTTTGCATGGGGATGATATACCCCCAAAGGATGTTCCTCTGTAGTAATATTGTTGCGCAATACCAGGTCAAGTTCGAAATTATCTCCCCGCTTTCTGGCGATGGGGGTGATGGTATTGTGAGGCTCATTGTCTGTATATGCGTAAATAAATGCTGCCTCATCGGTATATCCCCGCCACTTCTCCAAAATCACATCGGCAAGAGCGATGATACGGTCTGTCTCCCTGCCGTTTAAACGAATGACGGACATGGGCCAGTTTACAATACCTGCTGCCACATCTTCAAAGCCTTTTACGGTAAAGGTTCTCTCAACAGGTGCCTTCGCCATGGCAAACTCATAATGGCCGCCCTGGAAATGGTCGTGGCTTAGAATAGAGCCGCCTACGATAGGCAAATCCGCGTTGGAACCCACAAAATAGTGGGGAAACTGTTCTACAAAGTCAAAGAGCTTACAGAAAGTAGCGTGCTCAATTTTCATGGGCACATGCTGCGAATTAAATACAATGCAGTGCTCATTATAGTAAACATAGGGTGAGTACTGAAACCCCCACCGGCTTCCGTTGATGGTCACCGGAATAGTGCGGTGATTCTGTCTCGCCGGATGATTTACTCTGCCCGCATAACCTTCATTTTCACGACAAAGCAGACATTTGGGATAACCGGACTGCTTCGCGTTTCTCGCTGCGGCAATTGCCTTGGGATCCTTCTCCGGCTTTGAGAGATTGATTGTGATATCCAGGTCACCGTACTTTGTGGAAACAACCCACTTCATATCCTTGCAGACACGGTATCTCCTGATATAATCAGAATCACGGCTCAGCTTGTAATAATAATCTGTGGCCGCCTCCGGCGACTCCTGCTCATACAACTTACGAAACTTTCCGATAACCTCACTGGGCCTTGGCATAAGCATACTCATGATTTTTGTATCAAAAAGATCTCGATAAGTTACAGTGTTCTCTGCCATCAGCCCTTTTTCATACGCATAGTCACACATGCTGCCCAAAACCTTCTCCAGCTCAGACTCCTCCATGGAGAACTCCTCATCCGAATCCTCAAGCTCGTCCAGACCGAAGAGCTCCAGAAGTCTGTTCGTAGTAAAAATCACATCTTCTTCCGGTACAAGTCCTGTCTTTACTCCATAAGACACCAGCTTTCTGATATCAGACTGTATTTTATCCATTTTCCAATCCTCTCCCTAATCAAGTATACCGTCCTGAAATTACTCAGCAAAATGTAACAGTTCAGTCCTCAAGAGTATTCACATTACAGAATACAGGGGCCGTCTCCGACTTCCACCACATAAAAGTCTGCCGCATAGCCGATTTTACTCTTGTAGGCTGCACCAACCTTTTCGATAAAAGTATCAATAGCTTCGTCCTTTACGATACTTACCGTACAGCCGCCAAAGCCTGCTCCTGTCATTCTGGAACCGATAACACCTTCTAACTTCCATGCTTCTTCCACAAGAGTATCCAGCTCAATACCGGTCACTTCATAATCATCACGAAGTGATACGTGGGACGCATTCATCAGTCGACCGAACTCTGCCACATCGTTTGCTTTCAAGGCTCGGACGGCACGAATGGTACGCTGATTCTCATACACTGCATGCTTTGCACGCCTTCTGCGCACATCACTCTTAATGATGGATGCAAATTTTTCAAAAGTATTCTCATCCAAATCGCCCAGACTGTTAATTTTCACCACCTGCTGAAGTTCAGCCAGCGCTGTCTCACACTCACTGCGGCGCTCATTATATTTGGAATCACCCAGTCCGCGCTTCTTGTTGCTGCAGGCAATTACAATCTTCGCACCTTCCAGTACAATAGGGGCATATTCATAGGACAAATCTGCCGTATCCAAAAAAATCGCATTGTTCTTTTTGCCCATGGAGATGGCAAACTGATCCATAATACCGCAGTTTACTTTGTTAAAATGATTCTCGGAATACTGTCCAATCAGAGCCAAATCCTGATTAGTCACATCAAATCCGAAGAAATCCCGCAGGATAAACCCTGTCAGCACTTCAACAGAAGCAGAGGAAGAAAGTCCGGAACCGTTGGGAATATTGCCATTCAGCAGTAAATCCATACCGCAGGGAACCTTCATTCCCCTTTCGCCAAATGCCCACATCACCCCCTTGGGATAATTTGTCCAATCCGCTTCTTTGGAAGGAACCAAATCCTCCAGCGAGGACTCAATAACCCCCAGTTTCTCAAAATTCATGGAGTAAAAACGCAGCTTGTTGTCATTTCTTTTCCTCGCCACGCCATAAGTACCGATTGTCAATGCACAGGGAAATACATGGCCTCCGTTATAATCTGTATGCTCACCAATCAGGTTGACACGCCCGGGAGCAAAATATGCCTTTGTATCCTTGCTGTCTCCGAATACTTCTTCAAATTTCCTTAAAATCAATTCTTTCATTTTACACTCCTGTCTCCGCGACAGCTGCCGCAGTATGTTCACGTATGTTCTTATGTTTCCAATATACAAAAATACCAAATAGATTACCACATCTATTTGTTTTTTGAAGCTGTCAAAATGTTAAATTTCTGCTTACAATACTGATTCAAATATTTTTATATTGACATTATATATATGGTATAATATTATAAACATATCAAGAGTAATCAATGATACGTGCATTCAGCACATTCAGGCATCTTCTGCCACTTTACTCAACGATTCATTATAGTGGCAGGGCCTGTAACCATGAGCATTCCCTGTCAAAAGGGAGGTTACCATGGGAAAAATGAACACGGCAATGTGTAGCTTTCTAAGCAGCACAATCAGATTTGCGGACTTTTTTAATGGCGTTCTTTTTCAGGGAAGAGAAATCATTCAGGCTTCCGATTTACAGACAGCGTCGGAACAATATTCCGAGACAGAGTGCATAACTTCTCAAAGCTTCCGGGATATCAAAATGTACATGGGCAGCGGCGAGACCTTAAGAGTTCTTGCTTTGGAAAACCAAAACAGTGTAGATTACACACTGCCCTATCGCTGTATGCAATATGATGCAATGGAATACGGCAGACAACTAAAGGAGCTGAAACAGTATAACAATAAAAAGAAACTTCTTCATACTTCCGCAGAATGGCTTTGCGGCATCAGCAAAAACGACCGACTGGCTCCCGTATACACGTTATGTCTATACCATGGAGAAGACCCTTGGGACGGCCCCCTTACCCTGCGGGATATGATGCGATTTGACAGCGACCGGGAAAATCTGCAACAATATTTTGCAGATTACCCCTTGCGTCTTTACTGCGTCAACGCTCATACAGATTTTAGCTGCTTTCATACAGAACTCAGGGAGGTATTTACAGCGTTAAACTGCCGAAAAGAAAAATCGAAGCTGTTTTCAACCGTAAATAATGATACAGCCTTTCAAAAGCTCAATCATGAGACCGTCAAGGTATTATCTGTTTTACTAAACACACCTACGTTATGGACAGAAAGGGAAAAGTTTATGAATATCAATCAGGGAGAGGAG
>Ga0129313_1000936_pt1 | contig 20951 bp, 19 predicted proteins | sample O1105metagenome_FD_94436 | JGI IMG/M metagenome (GOLD analysis project Ga0129313, IMG submission 94436) | Orangutan group fecal microbial communities from fecal samples from Wisconsin, USA - O1105 metagenome | ecosystem: Host-associated > Mammals > Digestive system > Large intestine > Fecal...
ATAAACTTATGTTCTAATTTATATAGTAATAACTAATTCAAAAAACGATTTATGGCAACAATAAAACTCAAATTTCGTCCATCGTCAGTACCAAAAGCAGAGGGTACATTATACTATCAGGTGATACACAAACGCAAGGTGAAATGTATCAGTACCGAGCACCATATTTATGCCGACGAGTGGGACGAGAAGGCAGAGACTATCGTGGTGACAGCAGGGAGCGAACGTAAGGGGGCATTGGCACTGATGCAATGTAAAATCGACTGGGCATTCAAGCAGTGGCACACTATCCTTGACCGGACAGAACGCTGCCACAAGGACTATACAGTAGAAGATCTATGCCAAGCCTTCTGCAAGGAACAGACGCATAAGACTGTGTTTGTGTTCTTGCATGAGCAAGCAACCAAGAAAGAGCAGATGAAGCGACTGGGCACTGCCCGTACATACGGCAACGCCTATCGACGTTTCAAGGCATTTCGTGAGGATGTTGATTTGACTTTCGATGAACTCACACCCGATATGATAGCGAGTTACGAGGCATGGCTCATAGACAGGCGATTGAAGCAGAACAGCATCCGCTGCTATCTGCGCACGCTCAACACCCTGTTGTGCAAGGCAGTGGCAGAAGGACTGTTGAGCAACCGGAATCTGTTCAGCCATGTGCGTCTGTCGTACGTCAAGACAACAAAACGGGCTATCAGCGAGAAGGAACTGAAAGTGATAGCTAACCTTGAACTGCCCGAACATTCGACAATGGCTCTCGCACGTGACATCTTCATGTTCAGCTTCTATATGCGTGGAATGCCATTCGTGGATATTGCTTATCTGCGAAAGACCGACCTTAAGAACGGCATGTGGACCTATTGCCGCCGGAAGACAAACCAATGCCTGATGGTGGAATGGGAAAAGGCGCAACAGAAAATACTGGACCGCTATGCCCATCAAACGGAAAATGGTCCGTATCTGTTTCCTATTATAAATAAGGAGGACGGCACGGAATACCTGCAATACCAACGCATGCAGACAAACATAAACCGTGCATTGAAGAAGATTGGAGAAATGGCGGAGTTGAAAATGCCACTCACTACCTATGTAGCACGCCACACATGGGCAAGCGTAGCCAGAGACATGAACATACCCATCTCTATTATCAGCGAGGGAATGGGACATAATTCGATAAAGACCACACAAGTGTATCTGAACTCCATCGATATATCAAGAATCAACGAGGCTAACAAGAGGATAATTAAAAGGATTGGAGGTTGACGGCTAAGAAAGGAGTGACTGTTTTCACATGGTAAAACATGCACAAATAGAATGGATGCTGTAAACAAAGGCTTTTAGAGCCTTGAAAAGTAGAATTTGTAAAACATTTTAGTGGTAATTCGTTGTTTTGCTAAACTTTTTTAAGTTAAAACGATAAGATATAAAGGAAAAGTAGTACTTTTGCAGAATAAATACTGTTTTGGAGTATGAAAAGCAATGTTTGAGGATTTATCAGTAGAATTAGCAAGACATCTTCTCATTTCTGGAGCTCATCTTGTTTATGGTGGTGACTTAAGACCAGGAGGATTCACAGAGTTGTTCAAAGATTTAACTTATCAATATGGTATCTATGAGAAGGATAAAACGTTGAAGAATTATTTCACCAACTACCTTGCTTGGCCAATATATATAGGTATGTCACCTACAACACAGGCGGAATATAAATCTTGCCGTGTGATATGTCAGAAAGCAACAATACCTAATACAATTCCTACTGGTTTACACGATTTAATGTTACCTCCGACTACCGTTGATAATTTGTATTATTGGGCTGAATCACTAAAGGCTATGCGCCAAGAGATGGAGTCCAACATTGATGCTCGTATTATATTGGGTGGAAGAGTTACAGGATTTAAGGGATACATGCCAGGTTTATACGAAGAATCTATTAATGCAGCAAATGCCAAACATCCAATATATCTATTGGGCGGATTTGGTGGGGCTGCTTTACGTTTGATAAAGTTGATAAAAGGAGAAACTACTTCAGAAAAACTATTTGAGGAGTGTTGTTCCAATCGTTCATATCAAGAATTTGTTTCTTACTTAGATAAAGAAAAAGGAGAAATGAATTTTAAAGCTCTTGATATATTTGTTAATAATATGAGAGTACTCAATAATGGTCTTTCTGATGAGGAAAACGAAAGGTTGTTTGTAACGACTAATGTTACAGAAATCATTGCTCTGGTATTAAAAGGGCTTCGTTCTCAATAGTTGAACCATATTAAAATATATAGCTTATGAAGAATGTATTTATTTGTCATCATAGTGCAGATGTTCCGAAATTGAGAGATTTACTGGATAATTTAAATTCTAAGGGTTATCAAGTTAGAAGCAGTTCTCTTCAAGAGGATAAAGACAATAAAGTCATTCACAAGGGGAAACATGTATCTGATGCTACAGTTGCCCGATATATACGTAGAGCTATCAAGTGGGCTGGTACGTTTATAGTTTTGATTGGTGAACATACACATGAGCGTGCTTGGGTAAATTATGAAATAAAAAATGCACATTTGCAAGGAAAGAAGATTATCGGTGTCTATAAATATGGATGTGCACAAAATGCAGAATTACCAGAGGCATACAAACGATATGGTAACTCACCTATTGGTTGGAATTCTATAGAAAAGCTTGCTGGCATGATTGAGGGAAAAGTGGAGCCTACAGAACTACCTGATGGAACCGTATCTTCTAATTGTATTTATCCGATGAAATATATAGATTGTTGATTATGCATTTATTTTCATATAAATTGGAGCATGACTTTGGATTAGCTCCGAATCCGTTTGGTGGTACAATGTCTTTGGCTGTATGTAGGGGACAGATTCGCAACAGTAAAGCTTTGCAATTAGGTGATTGGATAGTCGGTACAGGCAGCGTGGCTATGGGCAATCTTTACCACTTGATATTTGCAATGAAAGTAGAGGAGATTATCAGTTTTGATGATTATTGGTCTGACATTCGTTTTCAATATAAAAAACCAGTGCTGAATGGAACTTTGGTTCAGATGTACGGTGATAATTTTTATCATACAGTTGATGGACATCTTATACAAGAGCCAAGTGCTCATTCAAATCCAGATTTAATCATAAGACATAAATTGTATAATCAAGATGTTAGAGGTAAAAGGGTTTTACTTTCTAAAACCTTTTACTATTTTGGCGATAATTGTCCTTTACTTCCAGACAATTATTTAAATATTTGCTGTGACGGTCGTTCCATAAAATACAAAACTATATCAGAACAACAAATTTACGATTTTGTATCTTGGCTTGAATCTAAGTATACCGTAGGTATTCATGGCGACCCTTGCAATTGGAAAGAGTTCAATCTACCCAAGTTAGATATTTACGACAATGGAATTGAATAAGCCAATCATTCCTGATGACGAAGTATTTCGCTATTACTTCTATTTCATTCAAGAACGAATGAATATGTTTTGGCGTAGATGTGATGGAAGGATAGTATTGACAAAAGATCCGATATTACGTGAGTATAAGTTTACTAATGTATACCGTTCTTGTGATAGAGTAAGCCAATATCTTATTCGTCATGTTATATATGAAAATATAGAGGATTATACTCCCGAGGATATGTTGCTTCGTATTCTTGTCTTCAAGATTTTTAATAAGATAGAGACATGGGAATATTTAATGCAAACGTATGGAGACATAACTATCAACCATTTCGATGTAAATGAGATATGTGCTTTGTTGAGTGACAGGCAAAGGTGTTATCCTATATTCAATAATGCCTACATGATGACAGGCTCACATAAACGGTATGACTATCTGACTACAAAACATGAGAAATGGCTGACAATGGTGAAAGAAGAATTTCTCGGAGAAGGGATTTTGAGAAATATACTTGAAGCAGACTCTTTGGAAGAAGTATATAATATACTTAGAAGTTGCTCCTTTTTGGGTGGTTTTCTTGCTTATCAATATGCTATTGATTTCAATTATTCACCTTATATAAACTTTGACGAAAATTCTTTTGTTATTGCAGGAATAGGTGCCATACGTGGTATCAACAAATGTTTCATATCACATGGGTATAGTTACGAAGATGCCATTAGATATACAAAAGAGCATTTCACGGAATTGCAAAAGAAATATGGTTATATAGAGTTCAAACCTTTGAAAGGTCATGAACCGACACTTTTGGATTTACAGAATTGCTTTTGTGAAACCGATAAGTTTTTAAGGGCTAAGATGCCCAGTCTCTTAGTAGGCAATAAGAGAATTAAGCAGAAATATAAATCGCAAGGCGATTCTATATATTATATGTTTCCACCTAAATGGCACGTGAATTCATTTCATGAACATTTAAAGGTGAGTGAACCCACATTATTCTAAAATATCAACTATGTTGAGTGAAATATCTATTGAGATTTTACAAAGATGTCCTAATCGTTGCATCTATTGTTCATCTCATTCTAATCCACAGGCCACACATCTCATTCCTTTCGAAATCATTAAGAACATAATAGATGATGCCAAACGTTTGGGCTGTAAGACAGTTTGTCTTTCTGGGGGAGAACCATTCCTTCATCCGCAAATATTAGATATCATCAGTTATATAGCCAAAAAGCGGTTAACTTGCTATGTGTATACCAGCGGCATATATATGAAAGATGAAGTTTACTCTTCATTGCCAAATGAGTATATTGAAGCAATAAGAGGTATGGTAGATAAGGTTATCTTCAATGTGGAAGCAGATTCTTCAGCTCTGTATGACCAGATCATGGGAACGGATGTTGGTGGATTTGATATGATGAAGAAATCTATTAGTGATTGTGTGTCGAGTGGCTTGGTAGTTGAAGCACATGTTGTTCCAATGCAGGTCAACTTTAAGCATTTGAAGTCGATATTCGACATGTGTTATCAGTTGGGAGTTTCTAAGGTTAGTATTTTGCGTTTGGTATTGCAAGGAAGAGCTTTGGAAAATTTGTCACTAGTAAAATTGTCTGGTGAAGACAGTCGGGAAGTAACAAAACTGATTAAGGCATTGAACGAATCATATAAAGGAAAGGTAAGAATTGGTTTACCTTATTCTGATAGTAACTGTCGCATCTATTGCAAGGCAGCATCCGATAAGATAAATGTTCGATATGACGGTAATGTATATCCTTGTGAGGTATTTAAGGATGATCTTTTGAATGCCAAACTCGGTTGTGAACCAGATAATGTATGGAAAGATAGTTTCTACGATATATATCAAAACTCTCCTTATTTAAATGTTGTTAGAAAAAGTATTGACGCATTTAAAAAAGAAGATGGTAATGAAACGTGTTATGGACAATTTAAAATGAAGTGATTATGCAAAGTGATGATAAAAGATATTTGGGGCAAATGTTAGCTACGCTTAAGTCTTATCGTACAAGTACGAATATGCCACCATGTGCTAATCCTATTGACGATGAAGTTTTCGAGTCGTTATTAGAAATCGAAGGTAAACTAACGGAAGATACATTTGATATTTTTCGATTTAAGAAACCTTTACTTATATTGTGGAAGAAACTGATAGAAAAGTCTATTGTTTGCTTGCGTTATTTTGATACCCGGGAGCCTTTTGGAAAACCTGATGTTAAAAAAGCTCCTTATGCATATGGCGTTCAGAATCTGTATGAATATTTTGAAAAATATAATGACTTTGAAAATTTGTTATATGGGGGAAGTGAGTATTATAGAGACCACGTAATACATGTGATTCGTGTATGGATAATAGGTACAGATATTCTTCTTCGGGACAAAGCGAAGTTTATTCATAGAATAGAGATTGTTAAAGGCTTTGCTTTTTCTGATTTTGAGAAACTTTCTGTTTGGTCAATTATAGCAATGACCCACGATTTAGGCTATCCTCTAGAAAAGTCTATGAAAATAATGGATAAGACAAAAGATATGATGAAGTGTTTTATTCAGAATCCTGTTTTGTCTATGGATTTTTCTTTTAGTGGGGTTCAGAACTTGATGAATGATTTTGTTATTCGTTTTATGAGCTCTAAAATGTGGAGAGTAAAAGATTGTAGTACAATCGCTATAGAGTCTGATTCAGGTGCTGATGAAAAAGATAAAGAATATTTTGTTGCTCGATTACAGCCAAAGTTCTATTTTAAATTCCAGAAATCTTTAGAGCAGAATAATCATGGAATATTAAGTTCTTTGTTGATTTATAAGATGTTGCTATATTTCTTGGAGTCTGATTATAGTACAAACGAAGATTATGTTTTTGATGAGGAGGATACTCGCCAATTCTATATGCGTCGTGAGATATTAAGATCTATATCTTCTCATACATGCCAAGATATTTATCAATTGCATCTGTATAGCTTCTCTTTGCTTCTGATAATAGCTGACGATGCTCAAGAATGGGGTAGAAAACAAATCTCGGAGTTATATGTTCAGAAAGATACTGGTTATGAGTTTAAAGGAATAGACATAGTGGATGCTGAGGCTAGTGATGGCAATACTTGTATTATGACAGAACAGTACACAATCAGTAATAAGAAACAGTTTAAACATATATTAAAGCAATTTCGTCGAATATCTCTAGGTTATAATGCTTGGTTTAGAGATGGACAAGATACTGATAAGCGAGATTTTAATTTTGTTAAAATAACGAAGGTTGTTGTTAAAATGGGAGGCTCTGATAAAGATGTGGAGCTCTCTTTGCATATTAATAAACGTGAGGCTTCATATTTTGATATAAAATTCGATACAGCTCGTTGTAAAGATTGTGGATTGGAGGAAGTTGTCTTGCTGTTGTTTGGAAAAGCAAAAGATCCAAAAGAAGTAGAGGATGCAAAGAGCGGTTCGCATATTTATCATGTTGTCGATGTGGAGCAATATGTAGAAGAATGCAAAGAGAAGAAAGATAATTAGTCTTGCCTATGGATTCAGCTAAGCGAGCATGCCTTGCGTTAATAATAGGCAGGGCGGCAAATCAGAACTATCAATCTGTTTATGATTTTGGAGCAGGTAAGCTTTGTATGTTTACAAGTTCGGGTAGCGTTGATAATATCCATGTGTTGGATTTCCAACGTGACTGCATAATTACAGGCTCTCTGTCAAACTTGTATGATATGGGCACCAATTCTTTTACCAACGTTAATATGAATGGAAGTTCATTCAGTGGATTTGATTATGGTACAACCTCTTACTTTACTGGTAATGTCAATGGCAATGTCGTAATGATATATGATGGTCAAAATTCATCTTATAATACGTATTCTTTAGTATAGATTATGAAGAAAATTATATTGGGGGTTATCCTACCATCATTACTTTTGGGTGTCTGTATCGGACTTTGTGTTCCATATTGCTTGTTTTCAAGTATTTGTCCAGAGCCATTGCTGCAAGTTTGTCAACATAGCTTTTGGGACTGGTTCTTACGAATAGTGCAAGTGGTAGGTTCAATAGCTGTTGTCATTGTAGCATTGTTTAAGGAAGACTGGATGGCCTATTGGTACACTCCGTCTTTGAAACTTGAAACATCATATGATGATTTGACTGAGAATTTGGTGCATGATGGTAATTCAGACATTGTTGATTCCTATCGAGTCAAGCTAAGACTGACTAATGATGGAAAGTCTACAGCCAACAATTTACGTGTTTATGTTGATAGAATCGTTTTCAGAGAGTCTTCTAAGAGTTTAACTTCTGAAGAGATACTGAAGGAGCCTTTCGTTATAATGTTAGACAAGGGTAATGATACTGTTTGTTTGCCTAAATATGGCGAGCTATCAACAGAGTGGCTGTCAATGATGAAGGTTACGCCAAAAGCTCCTGCTGATGGGGCAGAACTTCCTCCTCAATTTTCTATGTTTATCGGTAGAAGTTTTGGGGTTGATGCAGAACATCAATCAGGCTTATTGGATATAACTTTTAAAATGGTATGTGATGGAATAAAGCCACAAATAAAAACATTGCGTGTTCAATGGAATGGAAAGTGGCGCCCTCGAAAAAGTGATTTGGTTAGCGTTTTAGGGTATGAATGGATTGAAAATGAGTGATTCAAGTCTTATGATAAAGACTAAATGATCAGCTTAAGGTCTTGTCTCTATGAGAGCTGCTGTGTATGCTCTCAGACCTACAAGGTCAATAATCTGTGTTGATCTGTGAAATCCGTGGGAGCTTCTTTATAGGCTGTACAAGTCTTAACGACTATCTATGGATGCCAAGCCATAGCCGTCCCATGTATCCACCTTTTACAAAATGCTTTGGCAGATTATTATGGTATAAATATTGATTGACGTGCAGTTCTTATATGTAATTGCTTACAATTCTATCACATTTAATCAGGAGAAGGTCGCTTTTGTTCGTTAACCATATAGCGTGTGGATTCAGAGTTCTGAAGTTTTTCCTTCCTATAGGAGAGAAATGTGAGGTCGAGCCTTTTTCAACATAGAAGGACTCTAAGATTGAAGATTATATATAAATATGGCCAGAAAAATTTTCGATAATAGTAACAATGAATCAGGACATATTAATTCGTAATTCTTAATTCAACATCGGCAAAGCCGACAATTCAACATTCAACACTCAACATTCAACATTGCGCACAGCGCATCGTCTTCCATTCCTCGCCATACTAACACTTCAGAAGTAGTTGTGTATATTTATGGTTCTGCCATTGGGCGTTTCTATGAAGAACAAGGTAATAAGACAGAAATGGTAGATTTTCAAATTGCAGTGCGAAGAAAATGTGTGAAATAGTTAACAAACAAGTGAAATTTTTAACAGCGTTTCCGTCAAGCCAAATGAACAGAGCAAAGCTCGCTTTAGCTATGTCATGGCGAGGAAATGTATAGAACTCAATATATAGGCACTTGTAAAAGTGCCTATACAAAGGGGTATGCCCTAAATTGAGCACTAACATGAAATCAATATCAAGGTACATGTAAAAGTGCCTATACTAATGGGTATGCCCTAAATTGAGTATTAAAACAATATTAAATGGTAATACATTTGTTATATGGAATTTATAGGTAATATTGATTTGCTAAAGAAAGATGCGTTTGCATATAGAGTGTATGATAAACTCCTTTCAAAACTTAAAGATAATGATAACCTTTTATATTATATGTTTCCGGTTTATAGTGGAGATATAGATATGGATAAGGTTGAAGCAACTCTTCTTCTTTTATCGAAAGAATATGGAGTGTTCTATTTTGATGCAATTAGAGATGGGGAAACGGTTGATTCTACAGAGGATAGAATAAATACTCTTTTTTCGTGCATTGCTTCATGTTTTAGAAAGTCTCCAGTACTGAAAAGGGGACGAGATTCATTGAAATATGATATTTCTACTATAATCGTATCAGACACTAAAATTAATGTGTCGGATGAATTTATTAATATTTCTGTAGATAATATAAATGAAGTACTTAATGATAAAAAATATGCAATAGATGATGATGCTTTTGAGATAATGCAAAGTTGTCTTGAAGGGTCTTTGCAAGCTAAAAGGAAAGATCTTCGGCGTACTACTCTAAATAAGATCACAAAAGGAGAAATATTGAATAGAATTCAAGAACATATTGCACGTTTTGATATAGAACAAAAGCAGGCTGCTCTAACAGAAATAGATGGTCCTCAAAGAATTCGAGGACTTGCTGGCTCTGGTAAGACAATCGTTCTGGCACAGAAAGCAGCAATACATCATCTAAAATATCCAAATGACAAGATTCTTTATACATATTATACTAAGTCTTTACATGATACCATAAAGGAACATATCAGTAGGGCTTATAGGTATTTTTCAGAGAATAAAGAACCAAATTGGAACAATATTCTTATATGTCATGCTTGGGGTGGTACTTCTGTACCAGGCACTTATTCAATGGCATGTTTAGACAATGAAGCTCCAATACAGACTTTTTCAGAAGCAATAAGGATAAATAGTAAAGATCCTTTAGGCGGCATTTGTGAGGTATTGATGAAAAATCATTCAATAAAGCCTAAGTATGATCTGCTGTTAGTAGATGAGGGACAGGATTTTACGGCACCTTTCTATCAATTGTGTTATAAACTGTCAAAGAACAAGAAAATAGTTTGGGCATATGATGATTTCCAAAATATTTTTGATGTGAAAATACAGGATGAGCGTGAAACTTTTGGGAAAAACGCAGATGGAAAGTATAATGTTGATTTTGAAAGGGACAAATGTGCAAATCAAGATATTGTTTTGAAGAAGTGTTATAGAACTCCTCGATATTCTTTGATTGCTGCTTTTTCATTGGGTTTAGGCATCTATAATGGTAAAGTTCTTCAACGTCTTGACACAAATGAACATTGGAATTCACTTGGTTTTAATGTAAAAAAAGGAAATTGTGCAACAGGTGATGAAATGATTATAGAAAGGCCAACACTTAATACTCCCAGTTATACCAATGATAATTTCCCTGAAGGCTCGATACGTTACAAGTGTTTCAGTAACATTGATGAAGAATGTAAAACAATAGCAAGAAATATATCTTATGATATAACAGAAGAAAATCTTTTACCTGAAGATATCTGTGTTATTTGTTTGGACAAAAAAAGGATATCTAATTATTTTATCAAGATAGAAAAGTTCTTGAATATAAATGATATAAAGTCATTCAATCTTTTAAATACCAATAATGGCAACTTGTCTTTCACAAGAGAAAATAGTGTGACTTTAACTACTGTAAATAAGGCTAAGGGAAACGAAAAAGGTACAGTTTATATATGTGGTGCTGATTATATATTTATGAATCCCAATAATGTGGTTTTGCGTGATATGTTATTTACGGCAATGACAAGAACTAAGGGTTGGCTTGCAATATCTGGTTGTTCGGATGATTTTAAAAAGTGTATACACGAATTGGCTGTCTTAAAAGATAATAAATTTGAGTTACACTTTGTACAACCCTCTGAAACCGAAACAAAGACAATAGAGAACTATAGTCGTGAACAGGCAGGTATATATGAGGATTTTGGAAAAAATATAGAACGTTTAAAGCAAACAGGGCTTTCTACCGATGATATATTAAAACAGTTGCAAAGACTGTTGGGAAATGAAAAATAATAGCTTCAATATTAAAATAAGGAAAGATGTAGTGGGCTTCCTTAAAAAAATGAACCTTTTTAAGTTGGATAATTATGTTCCAGAAGACCATTATCCAGAGACTGTAAAAGAAATATCAAGAAAAGGTACTCATAAGCAGATTTATGATGAAATATGTAAAACATATTCTTTTGATATTATGTTGTCTGACGACTCTATATACCAGTTTCATAAAGATGGCGATAATTATAGATATTGTTTCATACAAAATACAAAGGTAAAATATAGTTGGAAAGAATATCTCCACAATAATGATTTAAAAGAAGATGAATTGACAGAGGAAGAAAGCAATATTTATCGTTCTTGTTATGACAATAATGAAGAGGACAGTTTCAGACTTGTTGAAAATCCAATGTACATTCGTTATGATGTATCAGGCGAGGAGTATTGTGAATGTAGTCATCCTTATTCACATTTACATATTGGACTTCATAATGAGTTGCGAATACCTGTGTCAATAGTCTTAACACCAGAGCAATTCGCGGAGTTTTCTATAAAAATGACTTATCGTGAGTTGTGGAAGGAAATGTATGAAAAAGGAAAAATTTCTGAATTTCACAAGCAAGTAAAACAAGGGTGTGAGTCTGTGGATGAGAGATATTGGAGTAAAGATGACAAATTAGACTTGTTTCTGGTTTAAAAGAGGTAAGCACTCAAATTAGGGCTTATATTAGAATGAAGTAACTTCGCTGCTGAATTTAAAACATTGAATTATGTACAGCAGTGAAGATTTGGAACATTTTCGATAAAGAATAAAGGCAATTCAAAATTGAACTACTCTCAATCGCATGCGTAGCAGCGAACAACTCAACATTAAACATTCAAAACTCAACACTCAAATTTGGCATTGTCGAGCGAAGAAAATGTATAAAATAGTTAATAAACAAGTAAAATTTTTAACACCTCAATATGTATGCACTTGCAAAAGTGCCTATACAAAGGGCTATGCCCTAAATTGAGCACTAACGATTGTTAGATTATAAGTAGAACTTAATAAAAGAAAGAATTTAATACATAATGACAAACCAAACCTCAGACAATAATAAAAGGATTGCTAAAAATGCCATATTCTTATATATAAGAATGGCAATAGTCATGATTGTCAATCTTTATACGACACGAGTAATATTACATAATTTAGGAGTTGAAGATTATGGTATTTATAATGTCGTCTATGGATTTGTGACTATGTTTACGGTTTTTAATGTAACACTTACAGCAGGTATAAACAGGTATTACAACTATGAAATTGGTAGATCAGGCAAAGAAGGAGTTAAAAAAGTATATAATGTAGCAATACGTATACAAGCGTTGTTGGTATTAGCCGTTTTCTTTATTGTAGAAACGTTAGGTTTATGGTACATTAATGGATATATGGTAATGCAACCAGAACGTATTGTAGCAGCAAATTGGGTTTTCCAGTTTTCTGTTCTATCAATGATATTCCTAATTATTCAAAATCCATTTAGTTCTGCCACTATGGCTTTTGAGAAAATGGACTTTTTTGCTATTGTAAGTATTGTAGACGTCTTTTTAAAACTTGCTATTGCTATTTGTATATGTTATTCACCTATTGATAATTTAATCTTTTATGGAGCACTAATGGGATGTATATCTGTGCTTGATTTCTTGGCTTATTTCTTTTTCTGCAAAAGTAAATTTCCTGAATGTATAAGTATAGAAAGGAAATATGACAAATCATTATTTAGAGATATGCTCAAGTTCTCAGGATGGATGTCGCTTGATCCAATAGCATATAGTATAAATGGACAAGGAGTGAATATGCTTATTAATTCATTTTTTGGAACTGTGGTTAATACAGCCTTTGGAATAGCAAATCAAGTTGGTCAAGCTATAGATACATTTTGTATGAATTTAAGCACTGCTTTCCGTCCTCAAATGGTACAAAGCTATTCTGCGGGCGATATTAATAGAAGTCTAAAATTATTTGTTAGTATGACAAAAATTAGTTTTCTTTTATTCTTGCTTATTTGTATACCATTTATGTTGAATATTGAATATATCTATGATTTATGGCTAGGAGACACATACCCTAAAATTGCTATATCAATATCATTAGTTTTTATTATGGTGAAAGTGATTGGGTGTCTGAATCATCCAATTTCATATATAATAATGGCTAAAGGGAATCTCAAGCGATATATGATTGTTACCAGCGTAATTACAAGTTCTATCATTATATTAGCTTATTTATTATTAAGGTGTGGTTTACCTGTGCTATCTGTATTTATAGCAATGGTTGTAATAGCTATTATAAATCAAATGGCAAGTATATACGTACTGTCAAAAGAAATACCAGAAATTACTCAATCAACTTATTACAAAAGGATTATATATCCATGTCTTTTATTAGCATTAATTGTTTCAATAATAGTATACGCATCTCATATTCTGTTAGAAAATAATATTATAAAACTAATATCAGATTTTATAGTATCTGCTATTGTTACTTTGCTTACGTCATATTATATATGTATGGACAAGGCAGAAAAGAATCTATTTATAACATTAATAAATAAAATAATACGAAGATAATGATACATAAAATTCTTAATTTCGTTAATCAACTTTATTATAAATCGTCTTCAGAGAGATATATAAAGTATCTAAGAACCAAGGGAATATTAATTGGGGGGGGTAATCATATTGATCCCAAAACAAGTGTTATTGATATTAGTCGACCATCTTTAGTGACAATAGGCAACAATTGCTATATGAATAGAAATTTTGTATTGCTTACCCATGATTGGGTAACTAAAGTTTTTATTGAAAGTGGGCGAGAATTTTTACCAAGTAGTGGTAGGGTTAAGATTGGTAACAATGTAAGCTTTGGTCAAAATGTCATGGTACTTAAAGGTGTCACAATAGGAGATAATTGTTTTATTGGTGCTGGAAGTATAGTTACTAAAGATATTCCTGCTAATTCTATAGCTGTTGGATCACCATGTAAAGTTGTTATTAGTCTCGATGATTATTATAAAAAACGTAAAGTATTATGTGTATCTGAAGCTCTTGAGTATGCAAGAAGTATAAAAGAGCGTTTCAACAGAACACCATTAACTACTGATTTTTGGGAAGAATTTCCATTGTTTGTGAATGGTGATAAAATTAATGATTATCCTGAACTACAACAGATAATCAAACGCCAATGTGGTTCTTCTTATAATAGTTATGTAAACCAACATAAGGCTGTATTTGATGGGTTTGAAGCTTTTCTTAAAGCAGCTGGAGTTTAAAAATTAATGTAAATGAATAATAAACTATTAATTATTGCCCCTTATCAATTCGGAGAACTGTCTGATTGCTATTATTGGGCAAAGTATGCAACAATTGAGGGTTGGAATGTAACATACATAGGTTACAAGTATAAACATAGAGAAGTCAAAGAACGTTCTTTTCAGGGAGTGAAAGTAAAGAGTGTCATGCATTACAACAATCGAAAGTTGTTAGGTTTGATGTTTTATCTAAAATGTATATTCGAAATCCTCTTTCATAATCATAATAACATTATCATCTGCCGCATGCCAATGTGTCAGATACTACCTAAAATATTCCCCAACAGAAATATTATTCTAGATGTTAGAACTCTTTCTGTTTCTAAGGATTCTAAAACAAGAGAGAAAAATGACAATGCTTTAAAGGACTTGAAGAAACTTTTCAAAAAGTGTTCGGTAATATCAGAAGGTGTTGGACAAAAGATAGGGGCACCATACTATCTTCTTCCTCTTGGGGCAGAACCTTTATCTGTTAAGCCCAAGTCTTTCGATAAGATGCGATTATTCTATATAGGTACTTTTGACAATCGTAATTTATCTATATTTATAGAGGGATTAGCTTTATATCAGAAGCAGACAGGTAATTATGTTAGTTTTGACATTGTAGGTGGAGGGTCTCCAGAAGAAACATTGACCATTAAAGATACTATAGACAACAGTGGTGTTAAGAATATTAGAATGCATGGTTATCTTACGCACGATGAAGCACAAAAGTTTTTTGATGAATGTAATGTAGGAGTTTGTTTTGTTCCTGTTACAGACTACTATCAATATCAACCACCGACAAAACTATATGAATATCTTCTATCTGGCATGGTGGCTATTTCTACAAATACAATATCAAATGAGGAAGTCATGAATGAAAGAAACGGTGTAGTTATTAGTGACAATGCTAAATCTGTATGTGAAGGTATTAAAAGATTGTTAAATAATTCAATAAACTATAATTCTACAGATATTGTTTCTCAGTCTAAAAAATATCATTGGGCTGAAATAGTAAAACATAATTTTTTAACTTTAGCGAAATGATATATTTAGGGTATTTGTTATTGTTGATGCTGTTACTTAAGCAAGAAAGGCAACAAGCATCTTCCAAAAATATTTTTAGGTATCTAATACCTGCTTTATATATACTTTTTGTAGGACTACGAGGAGCTAATGTAGGTGTTGATACGCCAGTATATTATGATCATTATTACACATTTGGTCAGTGGGGGTGTGATTTTGTAGAAGTTGGTTTTGATTGGCTTAATAGATTTATATTTCATCAAGGTTTTTCTCATGCTCCATTTTTTATTGCTTGTAGTGCATTATGTATTATTCCTGTTTCTATAGCTGTTAACAACAGGTTGGAACGAAGCGAGTATTCGATCTTTATGCTATTATTCTGTACGGTTACATTTGTGTCATTATGTAATGGAATGCGACAAAATATAGCTTGTGGAATATTGTTTTTACTCTTGCTTTGGTATGATGATTCGGATTTTAAATTTATATATAAACTTTGCATATATATTGGGAGTGTAATATTTGCTTCGTTATTTCATGCATCTGTTTTACTTCTAACCCCAATCATTTTGCTTAAATATTTGAGATTGTCAGACAAAATATATCTGTTGTTGTATTTATTCAGTTTTGTTTTCATTTTTTTTAATGTATCTTCTTTTATCCCTGAGATACAAATTGGAAGTAGAGATTATGGTTCTTATTTAGGAGGAAGTTTTGCAAATAAATCCGCATCTTCTTTAGGATTTATAATTACAACGATTAGAAACATTTTGATTTTCGGATTATTGATAAGTTATGGACTTTTCAGAAAATATACCTATTTGGCAAATCTGACCTTTTGTATGCTTGTCTTAACTAATGTAGGATTTAATATTCCATTAGTTGGTCGTCTAAATATGTATATAGCATTTTTCTATATTTTTATTGTTGCAAAAATTATAGAAAAAAAAGGGAATCAAGGTTCTCGCAACCTTACTTTTATGTTAATCCTCATTATATTAGTAATAACTATCTATAGCTTTATATCTCCTACAAATAGACTTATACCTTATGATTTTTATTGGAACACACCTAATTATTCAATATATTTAAAGTGATATTTATGAAAATAGCAATTCTCTATATTTGTACAGGAAGGTACAATCAATTTTTTTCTGGATTTTATGAATCCACAGAAAAGTTCTTGCTTTTAGATGCTGACAAGCATTATTTTGTATGGACAGATGATGATCATTTGGCAGATGGTTTGAATAACGTAACAGTTATTCATAAAGAGTGTGCAGGATTTCCTGCTGATTCCCTTTTCCGTTTTGAAATGTTTATGCAAGTTGAGGACAAATTGAAGGATTTTGATTACATATATTTCATGAATTCAAATGCATTGTTTTTGAAACCTGTTGGGGATGAAATATTGCCTGATAAAACAGGGTTGGCAATGGGAATTTGGCGTGGAAAACGCGAAAGGCAACACCCTATGTTTTATCCATATGAAAGGAATATGAAATCATTGGCATATGTAGCTCCTTATAAAAATCCATATATTTACTTTATGGGAGGTTTGAATGGTGGTACTTCAGAGAAATATCTTGAAATGGTTCGTACACTAGCAAAGAATATTCGAGAAGACTATAATCATGGTATTATTGCTAAATTTCATGATGAATCTCACATAAATGCTTATATGCGTTGTCATTCTTGTAAGATTTTGTCTGGAGATTTAAATCGACCAGAAGAATCAATGACCCCTGAAACAAAGATGATTTTTAGAGAAAAAACACACATAGATCCATATTTTAACAAAAACAGGAAATTCTCAAAATCAGCAAAGATAAAAAAAGCGTGTGGTATTGTATGGGATATTATTAGATGGTACTTAAAATTTTAATGTATGAAAATAATTAATATAATCGGTGGTTTAGGTAATCAAATGTTTCAATATGCTTTTGCTGTAGCTTTGAAGTCGCATAATCCTCAAGAGAAGGTCTATGTTGATACACAGCATTATAAGAATGCATTTATTAAGGTATATCATGGAAATAACTTCTATCATAATGGTTATGAGATAGATAAAGTTTTTCCAAATGCAAGCATAAAGTCTGCAGGGGTGAAAGATTTGTTAAAAGTTTCGTTTTACATACCAAACTATGTTTTAGCAAGAGCATTTAGACGTTTTTTTCCTAAACGAAAATCAGAATTTATCGCTGACAAACATCCTTATGAGTTTTTGCCTGAAGCATTAAAAGAAAAAGGAGATTGTTATTTCGATGGCTATTGGATGAGTCCTCTCTATTTTGATGACTATCGCGATGAAATACTGAAAGAGTTTGCATTTCGCCATTTTGATACAAAAGAGAATGAAATGCTTGAACCATTACTTTTAAAGGATAATTCGGTTACTATTCATATTCGTCGTGGGGATTATGTGGGTTCATCAAACCTTGGAGGAATTTGTACCCTGGATTATTACCGCAAAGCCATTTGTGAAGCAAGAAAAGTCATTCCTAATCCTGTGTTCTTAGTTTTCTCTAATGATCAGAAGTGGTGTATTGAGAATTTGAAGAATGAATTAGGTAATGCAGATGTATATTTTGTTGCTCATAATAGAGGAACGGAGAGTTATCGTGATATGCAGTTGATGTCTATTGCTCGTTGTAATATCCTCGCTAATAGCTCATTCTCATGGTGGGGGGCCTACCTAAACCAACGTGTAGATCATATTACATTCTGTCCAAGTAAATGGCACAATACATTGGAACATAAAGATCATTTTGTTAAAGGTTGGATAAAAATTAATATATAATGAAACATCGTACATTTTCATTTACGGATAAAATATATAGATGGTTGTCAAAAGAACCTAAAGGAATAGAGGAAGATACAGTATTAATAAATAATTTACTTCTCTCTGATAAACCATGTATGATTTCCAGATTTGGTAGTACTGAGTTGCAGACACTTTCTTATTGTAAATATTATCCGCTATCACTTCCTCTAAAAAAAAGAACATTTTATAACATTCAATATGCATCGGGATTTTTTCCCGTCAATTTAGCCAACTTGAAAAAGTTTTACGCTTTGTATAAAGAGGATGTAAAAGAGTTAGATCTTTTAGTCAGTTGGCGAATTGAAGAGTTATTGTTTAAAGGATGGATTTCTAAAACATCAGAGATTAAGAAGACAACTTTGGATTCTTTTTATTCACAGGAACATCCTTGGACATATTCTTTGAGAGGTAAACGAATTTTAGTAGTTCATCCTTTTGCAGAAACTATTGAGAGCCAATATTGTAATAAGCGAGAACTATTGTTTTCAAATAAAGAAGTATTGCCTGAGTTTGCTTCTCTACAAACAGTTAAGGCTGTTCAATCTATTGCAGGTAATCCAGTAGGGTTTGACTCTTGGTTTGATGCTTTGGATTGGATGAAGAGTGAAATAGACAAAAAAGATTTTGATATTGCTTTGCTAGGTTGTGGTGCTTATGCTTTTCCTTTGGCTGCTCAGATCAAACGTATGGGCAAGAAGGCTGTTCACATGGGGGGAATTTTGCAGTTTCTTTTTGGTATAAAGAGTGTACGTTACGAAGAACATCTTTCTACAAGTAAATACATCAATCAATATTTTGTTTATCCCAACGAAAATGATAAGCCAAAGAATGCTTCATTAGTAGAAGGTGGATGTTATTGGGGAAAATAAAGCAGAAATATGAATTCTTTACAGTTAAGATTGTTGAATTTATCTCAAGCATCTTTAAAGACCGATCAAATTGATATAACTGTATTTAAAGATATGATGCTACATGATTGGGAGGCGTTGTTAAAATATGCAAACCAACAAGGTGTATCTGCTATTGTTTTTTCTGCTTTTGAATTGTTGAACATAAAACCGCCATTAAAAATCTTGTTGAGATGGTTTGGGCAGGTGGAGTTCATAAAGTCTAATTATATGATTCATGATAGAGGCTGTCGACAAATGACAGCTTTGTGTAAGGATGCTGGTGCTAATATGTTTGTCATAAAAGGACTGTCGTTGGCTGACTTTTATCCTAATCCTGAATGTCGTGAATTTGGCGATTTAGATATTTTTACCTTTAACACAAATGGTTCTGCACATGAAAACGTGAACCGACTTGTAGAGGATAAGGGAATAAAGGTTAAGTGTTGGGACAAACATGATGTATTCAATTATGGAGGCGTGCATATAGAACATCATAGTTATTTTGTAAGTAACAAGTCTAAATCAGGTCGTCGTATTAATGATTATTTGATTCGAATGGTGTTGGATGGAAATTGTGTGAAAGTGAAAGATAATCTTTATTATCCGTCCCCTGATTTCAATGCTATTTATCTTATGATTCATACTATAGAACATATGTCTTATGAGGGAATTATATTAAAAAATGTATTAGACTATGGCGTTTTCCTAATGCGAGATGGTAAAAATGTAAATTGGGAAAAAGTAAATACCATCTTACAAGAAACTGGTTGGCATGTGGGATTTGATACTCTGGTGAGAGTAGTAGAAAAAGTTCTCAATGTTGATTTCTCACATTTTTATATCGGTTGTCCAAATGAACTTCTTGTCAATAAGATGTTTTCTGTCATGCTTGATTCAACACTTCATAAAGATTCTAAATTCCCATTATTGAAACGGATACTAAAGAAAACGCAACGTGCTTTTTCTCATAAGTGGTTGTATGATAATGGTATCATTCCTGCTAATTTTTGGAATGAAGTCATTTTAACCTCTATAAAAGGGCATATTATCCATCCTTCTCAGTTTTAATTTAAAAATAGTATAAATCATGAGTCTTTCGCTTACCTGTTACTGGATATACATCCTAAATAGAACACTATCGAAATTTCTGATTGACCAACCGATAATAGATAATTATAAAAAATACAAATAACAAAAACATGAAAAAACTTCTTATGCTTGGAGGTGGTTTCCTCCAAAATTTTGTGATTCGCAAAGCTAAGGCTATGGGTTACTATGTTTTGTGTCTTGATGCAGATCCTAATGCTCTTGGATTTAAAATTGCTGATGAACATGCTGTTATCAACATTGTTGATGAAGAGGCATGCTTGGCGTATGCTCGTGAAAAGCATGTTGATGGCGTGCTAACGGCAGCAACAGACTTTAGCGTGTTGACAATGAGTCATATAGCTGAAAAGTTGCAATTACCAGGAATAAATTACGCATCGGCCAAAATAATCAAGAACAAGGCTTCTGTAAGGAAACTTCTATTTGAGGCCCAGGCTGATGATACAGGCTACTCTTATGAAATTGACTCTAAGGAAGCTATTGACGAGGTGTTACCAAAGATAAAGTTCCCAATAATGATGAAACCAGTAGATGGTAGTGGTAGTCGTGGAGCCTCAAAAGTTGAAAAAGCAGAAGACTTTGCAAAAGCGGCAGAATTTGCTATGAGTGGTAGTATAACCCATCGTGCTGTAGCAGAACCTTTCATTAATGGTAGAGAGTATGGCGTGGAGTCATTCGTTGATAATGGAGAGA
>Ga0129313_1000940_pt1 | contig 20887 bp, 23 predicted proteins | sample O1105metagenome_FD_94436 | JGI IMG/M metagenome (GOLD analysis project Ga0129313, IMG submission 94436) | Orangutan group fecal microbial communities from fecal samples from Wisconsin, USA - O1105 metagenome | ecosystem: Host-associated > Mammals > Digestive system > Large intestine > Fecal...
AATATGACTTGGTGCAAATAATACTGATGCAATAATCAATAGCACTGACCTACTCATAATCCCACTAAATAAGAACAACATTGAAGGAATAATAGAAAGTGCTAATGCTCTGAAAACGCTGTTTTTCTTAAAACATATAATCCAAATAGCACAATAAAGCATTACCAATATGGTATCTACAATCAGATATAGTGCAAATGCTTCGTCAGACCATCACCCGAACCAAGTTCCCGGAATATTGATTATCATGAATCCGAAACAACCCAATCTCCCTACTTGTTCTGTGACCTCAACATATTTATTGTTCCACTTATTATCAAATCCATCTTTGCACTTAATCGCAAATACAACATTGGGTATCATAATGACTGCAATAAAAATCAGCCCAAAAACATTAAACCATTCCATATTATCTACCATCACAAACTCTGATTTGTATTTCTGTTTGTTTTAAAAATGGGCAACTCCGATTGGAATTGCCCACTCATTGCACTGATTATGCGATTTTTTTCTTGCTTGCACCGATTTCTGCATCAAATGATGTAAGTTTGATGTAAATCGCTGTTTTTTCAGTTTTTTATCAAATGAAGTACGTCCCGTCTATTTGATAAAACGGTACCGCTTTACATCATCTTAATAAACCTTTGCGCCTGCTGGAATTGCGTCATCCAGTAGCATGAAGTTCAGCATTTCTTCACCATCATAGTTATTGATGCATGATAGAAGCATGCCGTTAGATTCCTCGCCCATCATCTTTCTTGGTGGAAGGTTAGTGATTGCAACTGCAGTCTTTCCAACAAGTTCTTCAGGTTCATAGTAGTTATGGATACCTGAAAGGATGATTCTGTCTGTGCCGGAGCCATCGTTAAGAACAAACTTAAGAAGCTTTTTGCTCTTAGGAACAGCTTCGCACTTCTTAATTTTAACAGCTCTGAAGTCACATGCTGCGAAGGAGTCAAAGTCAACATATTCTTCGAATAATGGTTCAACTTCAACCTTAGTCTTGTCAGTAATCTGTACTCTCTTTTCCTCAGGTGACTTGGAACCAGGCTTTCTTTCTGGCTTCATTGTCGGGACGAAATCGTCCACTCTCGACTTAATTCCATTTTGTAAATTTTATCGCCTATAAATGGGCTTTTATTCAACCTCTTTACACCATTCCCACTTGTTTCGTGAAGGTAAAAATGAGATTTGGTGTAAAAATTGGTGTAAATGGTGTATATCCTTATTTAGTTTTGGGGTTTATAGCATTGCTATCAGTCCTGTGTTTCATTCTACCACTTTCTCGTCATAAAGTAAAGAAAGCACACCCCGCATCTCTACGGCATATGCTCTCTTTCTGATTCTCTGACTATTTACTGATTAAATTGTAATTCCAATCCCTCAAACTCTGACTTTCTTAATTCCTTTGTTACATCTGTATAGATGTTCAATGTAGTAGATACATCTTTGTGTCCGAGTGCGTCCTGAATGACTTTCACATTCACTCCGGCTTCACACATTCTTGTGGTAAATGTATGTCTGAGAGAATGACAGCTAAAGTGTGGAAGTAAAACCTCTGGATTTTCACTTTCCAGAAACTGCTTATCATTACAGTTTCGTATAATGCGACGAATTGCTTTATTGAGCGTTGCTTGGTGCTGTGGCTGACCAAAACGGTTTACAAAAATGAAATCCGTATATCCATCAACCGTAGCTTCACAATGCAGTCCAAGAAGTTCCTGCCTTTCTTTTTCCATTAAAAATGCTTCTTTCACAAATTCAAGCATTGGAACTTGTCGCATACCTGCCGGTGTCTTGGTTGTATTCACATTGAAATAGCAACCTTTCTTGCTTCCTTCGGTTCTGTGGTCATAATAAACAAGCGTATGATTCACATCTATAATGCTTTCCTCTAAATCTATGTCACACCACCTGAGTCCGGTCAATTCGCCCACACGCAATCCAGTTCCGACCATAACCGCAAATATTGGATACCAATACTGTGCTTCCGGTGTGTTCTTCAGATAGTTAAGAAAAAGTTCCTGCTCCGGTTTGGTTAATGCCCTGCGTTTTTCAGTCTTAAAACAATGTGATTTTTTCAATTCACGCAAAACATTGTCTGTTGGATTGCTTCTGATATAATCATCATCTACTGCCATTTCAAAGACCTGATGTAGAACGGTATGTATGCTATCAATCGTTGCGGGTTTCAGATGTCTTTCATCAACAAGACTGTTGTAATATCTTTTTATATCAGTCTTTTTTATAGACATTATGAATTGAGAACCAATCTGATTACGCACGAATGTCTCGTACATATATTTGTAATTCTCAAAAGTATTATTCTTTATTCCACGTTTCAAATCTCTCCAAAGTTCATACATATCGTTAAGTGATGTATAGCGTGCTTCTGCCTTGATACCGTCTTTCTTGTCCTTGTCGATTTCATCTTCCTTATATCTTAAATCATCCAAGTTCCTTGCATAAATACAATGTCTTTTACGGTTCTCATCTGTCCATCGGAATTGATAAGTACCGTCCGGACGTTGCGATTCCCCTTTGCGGAGAACCTTTCTTGATTTATCTTTTCTTTTTGTATTTGCCATTGTGTTACCTCCTACAATTCTGTGCTTGAGTCAATAAACTCCTCTAACTTCTCTCGTATAATTAAAAGCCTGTCGCTTCTTGCAATTCTGAAACTGCAATCCTTATCCATCAATAGTGCCTTTAATCTTCGCTCCCCAATACCTGAATAAGCAGCCGCTTCCTCGACCGTAAGACATTTCTTTTCCCAAATCGGTATTTCCTCCGGCGGTTGCAATAACTGTTGCTGATAATCATAAAGTTCAGTACCATCTATCTTGTACATCTTCATTCCTCCCATCAAATAGAACTCATTTGTTCCAAAAATTCTTCAAAGCGTTTGCGTTTAATCAGCGTTCTTTTTCCTATTTTTATTGTGAATTGTTTTGCTTCCGGCAGTTTGGTAAGTCCTCGTATTGTTTCTCTGCCGATACTTGTGTATGCATACATCTCATCAACCGAGAGTGCTACCTTGTGCCATACCGGAACGCTCTCACTCTTAGTGATAAACCACTCAATGTTCAGACTGCTCATCTTTTGCTCCTCCATTGAATTTTGATGTCCGAATAAACTCATCGAACACTTTTCTCTTTATAAATCTGTGATAACCCATCCACAAAACAAATGGACACGCATACGGATTTGTTATTTCTTTCAGTTTTTCCTCGCTGATTCCTGTATAGAGTGACGCTTCTCTTAAATTCAGTATCGGCTTATGCTCTAACGGCATTCCTTTGTTGCTTATCATTTATTCTCCTTTCCGCTTCCTATATGGAATACTGTCTTTCCAGATATTTTTCAAACGATTTTCTCTTAATAACTCTGCGACTTCCAATCCATATGACAAACGGACATTTCTCATCACTTGTCATTTCGTAGATTTTATTTGCACTGAGTCCTGTGTACATCGCAGCTTCCGCAACAGACAATATGGGTTTGTTCCATAATGGAATATCGTATGTTATGATTTCATCTCTTTTTCGGGACATATACTGATACCTCCTTGTGTTGATGACATCAGTATATTCATTTTTCTGCGATAAGCCCATTATGCAATCGGACTCATCGCAGATTTGACTTTTTACTATATTGAATACTGCCTTTCGAGGTATTCCTCGAAAGATTTCCTTTTGATTACCCGGCGACTTCCTATCCATATCACAAACGGACAATCCTCCGATTCAGACATCTCATATATCTTATTGGCACTTATCCCTGTATAAATTGAAGTTTCCGTTACCGACAAAACAGGTTTTAACCAAAGTGGGATGTCATAACTTACAATTTCATATCTTTTCTTAGACATTCTGACACCCCTTTTCTCTTGCGTTGCACTGTCTTTCGGTAATCACATAATCCCAACCGGTTTGATTGCATTTATCACAGTGGTCTTTGACCTTAGCAAACGGGTCAATCCGACGCACGATATAGTTTGGATTGTGGATATAATCTTTCAGGCACTTTGAGCAAAGGCAACGGATATTTTCTTTCTTTTCTTCCTTATAAATCCAAAGTCCAAAAGTCTTTTTAAGCGTTATATTTATCCGCCTTAAAAGTTGCTCATCTTCAATCGTTCCGATGTAATCTCTCAATTCATCTTTGTTTACTGTCTGAAGCTGTTCCAGTAGAACCATTGACGGCTTCTTGAGTCCAAACTCCTGACCGAGCAAGATATGTGACGGCAGGTATCTTTTCTTGATAACGCCTGTTACAGCAGCCACAATAATCGTTGGTGCGTTCCTATTATAATCATCAGCCTGTATCACAAGTACCGGTCGCGTTCCGCTTTGTACCGAACCTGTTCGTGTTCCGAAATCGTAGTAAAATAAATCTCCACGACAAATTGTTTTTTCTTTCATATATAAAGCCTCACATTTCTAATTATTTTGAAGTGTCATTCGTATCCAGAATGAAATAACCCCTTCACTCATTTGGACAAAGGGGTGCGTTTTGGACACCCAAAATCAGAGATTTTCATAAATTTTCTTAAAATTTTTCTTTGCCGCTTCAATGGACTTACTGACCGAACTGTGATAAGTGCCTTCTTCCCCTGCTATCTGGCGATAACTTTTACCCTCAACTACATATTTGAGAAGTCTTTGTCTTTGAACCGGCGGCATCATAGAAAGTGTTTCTCTGACTTTCCTGATTTCCAACCAACGACGAAGTTCCTTTTTCTGTTCCTGCATTTCTTCCTCTGCTTTTTCAAACGGGTCGAGAAACTGAACGCACATTGTTTTGTGAAACTGTTCAAAGATGTCATCTTCATAGCCGTAAATATCGAGTGTTCTTGCAGCCCGTTTTACATATTTATCATTATTGCGATGTGATTCATCAATCACGCTTCCTTGAGAAACAGACAATAATACAAATGGGATGTATCTGCCGATAATATCCGGATATTTATCCCACAGTTCTTCTTCGGTAAGTTCAGTTACAATCGCCCATTTCTCTGTGCCAATATATCCGTCATACTCATATTTGAGGTTGATAAGTTTACAGTCCCTTGCAAAAAGTTCTTCCTGATTATTTAATTTGTTGTTCTTTGTCATTTCCGTAATCTCCTTGAATTTTTGAATTGGTTTGAAATCAAAAATTCGGAGATTACGGGTATTTAGCTATCTGGCACTGCCAAACGGTATAAAACATAAAAGTCCTTTCCCAAGTAAGGGAAAAGACCTAATACTGCACGAAGCATAATCGAATAAGGGCAACAAAAAAGCACCGTAGAATGGGGACTGCAAAGAATATTTCTATTCCTTACTTATCCGGCTTCGTACGGTGCATGGTAGTTTAACAAATAAGATTGTTTATCTCCGCTTACTCGATTAGAAATCGTTACGATATTTACTTGTAATCATCATCGCCTGTATTTTCTGTCCGTTCCGGCTCTGCGGATTCGACGGAAGTAAGCGAGATTTAATATATGGACATTCTTGCATTTCTGACACTTCACACTCAAATGTCCGGTTGCGTCCGAAAAAACTCTTTGTATTCTAAACCCACAAGTGGGGCAAAGAATATCACGCTCTTTCAGACTTTCTGCTTCAACTCTTGAAAGAAGCAATCTCTTTTGTATTTCCGGTGTTGTCTGAACCTGTATCCTCATTCTTTTACACCTCCCAAGTTTAACTCATTGGAAATGTATTCAAGAATATTGTGATACTCAAACAAACCCATATCTTTCAATCTGATATACAGGGCAGTATAGGATACTCCAATATAAGCTGCCATTCTGCGGATAACAGATTTATCTCTTGATGTGATAGTATTGTCGCCATAAACTTTTATAGGATTTGACTGATTATATTTTGCTAAAGCGTTTTCAATTACCCGCTTTGGCATTAGGAGCGACGCTCCCATTGTATCAGCCTGCCATTCAACAGAAGCAAACATCTGAGTCAATTCTTCTCTTGAATAACTACGCTCACTGTCATATTCTGTATGAAACAATCCCTCACTCGGCATCGAATACATCTTACTCAAAATATGATGTGACGCTTCGTGTGCCATTGTAAATCTGCGGCGTCCCTGTTCTTTCTCTGCAAGGAGAAATCTATCAAGCACAATGGTATCTTTCGGGAAAACAAAGGGAATAATTTTTCCGTCCTGATGTATCAGCAGTGGTGTTTCTCCGTCTGCCAAAAATCCGATTCTGCCTGCGTCATCCTCCGCAAAAGAAGTGTACTCAATCCGTAGATTCAGAAACTCCGTAATAAAGTGTTCTATATCAACGGATTGAATAACACGATTGCTATACTTGTTAGCGTATGCTGTTATCAAGCCTTCGCTGATTTCTTCCAGCTCTGCTCGTGACATATAAATGCTCAAGTTGTGTCCACCTCCGGCTCCGCCTTGTCCGGTGGAATACTCCATCCGACAAGGTTCAATTTTATTTCCGCACTATCCAAATATATCAGATAGCGAATTCCTTCTAATGTTTTCATTGCATAATCCTCGATTATATTTCTTTAATAATATGGCAAGCCACTCCCTGAATGTAGCACTCATCAACGATAATATCCTTCATTTTTTTGTTTTCAGGATGTAATATGATTTTCTTATGCTCATCATCTCGATAATAGCGTTTCAAAGTATTTTGATTATCCACCAAAGCAACAACAATGTCGCCCTCTTTGGCTTCAACCTGTTTTTTGACAACCACAAGGTCGCCGTCATCAATGCCTGCTTCAATCATTGATTGTCCACTGGCTCTAAGGATAAAAAAATCGCCATTTCCGAAAATAGCTGTCGGAAGTGAAACATATTCTTCTATGTTTTCTTCCTCATATTGCGGACTGCCACACGGAACAGAACCCACAATCGGAGTCTGCATTAAATCTTTTCTGTACTTGCGGGTAACATCTGTCACAATGTCCTGACCGTCGTACTTAATCAAATTTCTGTCTGCCATCTCAACCAAATATTTATATGCAGTGCCTCTTGCAATACCCACTGCTTCTGCAATCTTTGTTGTAGATGGAGACTCTCTGTTTTGCAGGTAGTATTCCTCGATATATTCTTTTATCTGTTTCATCAATTCGGGACTCTTACTTCTCATACCTGCACCTCTCTTTCTTTTCTATCGGAAGCAGTTTGCTTTCGATACTTCAATTATACTCAATCCACCAAAAATATCAATAGGTTTTTTGGCAAAAAGAAAGAGGTGTCGCAAATTGCTAACACCTCAAACTGACTATCCGTTTTTGAATTTATATTTTCCTTTTCCGTATCCGGATACCGGTTCAATAATATCCGCCTGTACTAAATTTGAAAGAAGTTTTGACGCACTCGAATTTTTTAAATCCAGCAATTCAGTAATTGCACTTCTGCCAAATACTTCATCATATCCAAATTTTTCAAACATTCTACGGATATGAACTGCCGTCTTAATAGAGAAATCTTTTCCCTTTTCTGAAAGCACACTTTCAATGTCTACTTTTTTGTCTTGAATGTCTACTTTTCCACTTTCAATGTCTACTTTTTTATTGTTCAAAAGTCCACTTATATGCAAATCCCTGTTATGAAGCTCGTTTTTTTCGTTCAAAAGTAGATTTCTAAGGAACACTTCAAGATATTCTGTAGTTTCGTGAATATCTTTTTGCAGATTGGTATAATTGGCACGAACAAGTGCGTTTCTAAAATACCAAGCATTTTCTGCGAAAATGTCATTGGTTGCAGAAAAGCCAAGTGTTCTAAGATATTTGATAAAGAACACCGCTGTTGTCCTAGTGTTGCCCTCTCCGAAAATATGGATTTGCCAGAGCCTTGAAACAAAGACCGCCAGATGGTGTATAATTTCGTCCATTGAAAGTCCTTTATAACTAAAGTCTTTTTCCTGAGAAAAGTCATATTCAAGAGTTGCTCTAAGTTCCGAAGCACTGCCGTACATTACAGTTGCACCGTCAAGTACCCACTCTTTTTTCGTGATATTATAATCTCTGATTTTTCCGGCGTGCTTATATATACCCTGAAAGAGTTTGCGATGAATAGAAATATACTCATTCGGAGAGAATGAAAATGCTGTTTCGGAAAGAATTTCTGCAATACGAGAAGAAACCTTATCTGCTTCTTCTGTGCGTTCCTCGTCCGACAAATGCACAGGGCGTTCCTCATAATAGCTGTCGATAAGGCTTTGTGCTTCCTTAATTGTGATTTTGCCTTCAATATTTTGAATGGCAGTATCTATTAAATATTTTGACGGTTTGAGTCCATCCACAGCCTGAAGCCCGATTGCAGTACTCCAAGCGTAGCCTTTTCCTGCTTTGTCAGGCTCTGATTCTCTCAAATATTCCTTAAATGGGTCTTTTTCCATTTTCGCTACCTCACTTCACAAATTTCTTGATTTCGTAACAATCTATTTAATTCTCATCTTCCTGCATATCCTCATCAGCTTTTGCAATCATATGTCGATACTGTTCTTTCACACTTTCCGGTCCGAGTATCTGTACTTTGCCACCGAATCCAAACACCCAACCGAAGAATGTCGGACTTGCAGACACTTCGGTCTGTATTCTGAACGATGTCATATCATAGGCAAGCGTTGTCACTTCTTCGCCGAAGCGGTCAACCATCGTTTTCATCAAGCTGTTGTCACATTTAAGGTCAACCATAACCTTTTCTCCGGGGAACATAAAGAATACTTCTTTTGTAAAATTCTCTATGTCAAAATCATCCGGCATAGGAATAACATCTTTATCAAGTATATCCGGCTTTCCTGCAATACGGTCAACTCTGAAATTAACGACTTTGCTTTTCTTCTCAGAATATCCGATAACATAATAATAGTCCCCACACCAGAGAAGTTTATATGGGCTGAGTTTATATACCTCACCCTTGTTCTTCAGCACTTTCTTTTTTAATCCCGTATAATCATAATACTGAAAAGAAATCTGTTTGCCTGCATTGATTGCGTCGTTAATTGCGTCCGTGATGTAATATATCTGTTCATTATCCGGTTTCACACGCTTAACAACATAATTGTTACGCTTTAGCTTTGACACCTGACCGGGACTTGTCATTGTATGTATTTTCTCAATCAGAGCTTCACTTTTCTTCGTAGTTATGAACTTGGATGACTCCACTGCGTCAATCAACAGCTTCAGCTCCGGCAGTTCAAATTTTCTGCTTGCTACAAAGTATTTGCTCTGTGTGGAATGAATGACCACTATATCTACACCAAACTCCTGAAGTGCGGCAATATCTTTTGAAACAGTCGTTCTATGTGCTGAAATCCCGTATTCATCAGCCAATATATTGATTAGCTGCGTCGTTGAAAGCGGATGTTCCTCGTCCGTTCGTTCCTCTAATATTTTCTTTAAGTATAATATTCTTGGTTTTGTTTCCATAGTCTACCTCTTGAAAATATAATTTCCAATAGCAACCTTTCTAAACGGTTACTTGTTTGTTCAATTTTCCTTGGCTGTTATGATATAGTATCTTTTTTGCAAAAACACATCTCATTTTGTTCGCTTATATGTCTTGTAAATATATTTTTGTTCCCATATCTCATCGTGATATGACCCGTACTCTGAAATCTTGCAATCATTGTAAAGGTCATCGGCAATCTCCAAAATAACATCTTTCAATTCAAGATTATCTAAGTATTTTTTGGGGATACTTTTCAGCCCAAGGTATGCACCTAATATATTTCCAGTTACAGCTCCTGTAGAATCACTATCACCACTATGGTTAACAGAAGCGATAATTGCTTTATCAAAATCATCGGAGTATTTTAAGGAACAATAAATAGCAATCGCAAGCGTTTCTTCAGCAACCCAACCTTGCCCAAGTTCTCTGATTGCTTCCAAATCATCAATGTTCTCTTTTGATAATGCAATAGCTTTGTCTATTAAATCAATTTGTTCCGATAAGTGTTTTCTGTTAGTAAATTGTCTACGAAGTGCTTCTTTCATATCTAACACAGCATCCAACAATGAAATATCTTCATTATGAGAAAGCGACTGAACGATATGTACCAATCCGGCTGCTGGTATATAGCCCAATTCGTGACCGTGTGTTATAGCTGCTGTTTCAGCACCAATCATATCAATTTCATCAATGGTTCGCCTTTTGGTTTCAAAATACAAACCAATAGGTGCAACCCTCATAACGCCACCACAACCTTTACTTCGGTTTATTGGCTCGTCTATTGTTCCGTTTGCACCGTTTTCAATAGCGGTCAGACAAGTGTTTCCGGGCGCTCTGCGATTATATAATTCAGGAATATTGATTAACCAAGAGTAAGGGTATTCTTCATTTAAGGGATATTTTTCACACTGAGTACGAAGCCAATCCTTATAACAGAAGGCAATATAACTCGGATATGACCCCATTATTCCACGTGTCATTCCTCTTGTTGTACCAAGTAATAACCCATTAGCAGTAAACAAAGTCATTTGTGTATCGTCTGAAATCTCTGCAACTCCATTAACAAGGTCGTATCCAGTTATTCCATTTTCTCCATAACGACTAAAGATGGTTTCTTCATCAAGAAATTCAACAGCATATCCCAATGCATCTCCAGCAGCACCACCTATTAGGCAACCTCTAAATTTATCAATATCCTTCATTCAGCACACACCTTACTTTCTCTGCAATGCGCCCTCCATAATCGGAAAGTCAGAAATATCTATACTGTTTATTTCACAGAAACGTTCCAAAAATTCCTGAGCAAGAGCTTCATCTTTTTTTCCTTTTTTAACAGATACAATATCTTTCAAAATGCTTGCTGCTTGTTCATCGGTTATGTATCTGTGCAATCCTTGACCCCAAGCTACCTTTTCAGGAGCATTTTCATTATGATAGTAATTCCAAAACAACACCTTTTTTGCTTCATCTTTTGTAAGACTTAATTTGTATTTTGATGAGGTTGTTACATAACCCTCATCACGATTGTCGCCTTCATAGGCTTCATCAACAAGGAATACCCCAAATACAAATCTATCTTTTTCAGAATCGTGAGGTTCTCTTGTCGTAAGAATAGCTAAACTGTTTACCTGAACCTTATTCAACTTCATAGGTCTTTGATGATTTTCTTTTGTCAATGCAAATCCGGCAAACGCTGTCCAGTTTCTAAGCATTTGACTTTCATAGCAAACGAATCCATCTTCTTCTGAAATGCTATCCAATTCTTTTCTTGTAATAATTCCGTCATAATACTGCTTACAAGGAGAGTCATCATCACAGCACCAATTATGCTGAGCAACCTCAATGTTATAATTTATCATTTCATCACTACAAGCACATATATATCCGATTCCGTTTTCAGCCAAGCCACCATTACAATAGTTACACTTAAAAGCAATGTTTTCTTTCGGATATGTTTTCTGTCTTGTTCCAGATGGTTTAACAATCGTTTGAGTTTTTATTAAACGAGCTTGTTCTTCTTGCTTTTGTCTTTTGATTTCCGCTTCTTTTTCCTTTTTTATCGCCAATTCTTCAAGCACTATATTCTGTATATTTGAATTTTCGCATTGTAAGAACTTTTCAAAAGCTTCAGGAAACTGAAACTGCTTTGTTCCTACCGGAAATTCGATTTTAAGATATGTGTCTGTTTGTTCAATGACCTTGCCGACACCAAAACTCTTATGTTTTATATTAACACCTAATAATTCAATCATTCCGTTCACCTTGTCCTTCTTTATCCGCATTTTTATAATATGGACTCAAATTTATAAACAGCTTTTTCATTTCATCCACATCTGCACAGTTTTGGAATATGTATTCGAGTAATTCTTCTTGTCGTGCTTGTCCCAAAGTCAAACGATATAAAGAAAGTATTTTTATAAGTCGCTCGTATGCCAATTCATCACGACTAAACGGGTACATCGGTACAATTCGTTCTATCTTTACCATATCATCACGTTTGGTTAATCCCCAAAATGGAATTAGGTCAGAGCCGTTTCCTCCGTTTTCCTCTTTGGCTGCAACATCAAACATTTCTTTCCATACATTTTCCTTAAATTTAATATCTCCATATCGTTTAGAGATGTTCTGACGAATAGCCAAACACTCAAAGCGATTGATACGACCTTCTCGCTGTTCCAAATCAATCGGATTTGATGGCAAATTCCAATGCACGATTCTTCGGCAATAATTGTGGAAATCCAATCCTTCTTGTCCTATGGAAGTAGATGCTAAAACAAATGGTCTAAATGGAGAATTGAAAGAATTTCTAACGCTCTTTTTTCTGTCTGCGTCCTTTTCTTTTCCATCTCCCTTAGTAAAGGCAACTGCAAAGTGAGAACGAATAGCAGTTGGTTTTTCTTTTGTTCCATTTGCTCTTGCCTTAAACGCATTGAATGTATCAATAGTGTAAATTGTGGTTCTTACATCCATAGAACTTGCTATTGTATAGTGTAAGTTATCAACCAAATTATTGTCTGCGTCTAAACTGTTTGTAATTAAATGAGCATATTCATCAAACATAGCCTGAATGTTTCCCTGCTTGCAATAGGTAAGCAGATTTTCCCAATGTGCGTCCTCGCTTTTTTTACCACAAGCAAGCTCGACTGTGGCTGTAGACTCGGCTGTATTCATACGGTTTATAAAGATTTTTGCAATCTGACTTGGCAAATAACTTGGAAAAGTAGTTCCTCGTTTGCAGTAAGATTGATAGGTTCTGTTTATAGTTATTGCAGGAGAAGCTATTGCCATATCTGCAAGAACATCTAACAAATCATCAGGTTTTTTCCCAAGCGTACAAATCTTTCCGTAGTTCGTTTCCAAATACAACTCCCGTAATGTCTGAAGATGGGTTAAAAATCCCTTTTGTCGCTTGGATTTCTCTTCTTCTTCATCAAACGAAGCAAGAGCTTCACCACTATTCAGCCAAGTTGTAACATATCCCGCACCGTCCAATAACAGAGGTGCAAGATAATACCATCGTTTATCCTGCGTTCCCGATGTCGGAGCAGTATATTTATCTAATTTCTCAGCAATCTTGCTCTTTATATCTTTTTCTATTTCTTTTAAACTCGCACCTGCATTAAGATATTCAATAGGGTCATAACATCTTGTTAAAAACTGCGATGGATACATTAAGCAAAATAAAGTCATTGCATTTGGTGTTCCATTACTTACTGAAAAATTAAGTCTCGCTGATGGATAACGCCTTTCTCCGGTATAAAAGTAATGAGCTTCTTTTGCTTCATTGGCTTTTGCCAATTTACCCACAGTTTTTCGTTCTGCTTCATAAGACAGCAATCCGGCTATCATTCGAGGAACCATCTCCCAAGACGAGAAGATAAGTGTCTTTGAAAAAGCAGGAACATTTTTGAAAACACCTTGTGGAGCATAATAAGGCTTTGAAGGAGGAACCCATAGTAACAATTCAGCATTATCCTTGAATGTATGAGCCATAACCCTATCAAGTCGTGCGTTGTTATTAGGAATTTTGTCATACTTATCAATGGTTCTTCTCTTTAGCCAAAAGCTATCTTTATTGATTTTATTTATTTCTTCAGGTCGCTCTTTGAAATATTTCTCCAAGTATCTTTTAAGTTGGTAATCTCGCATAAATGACATAAGATAAGGAGTCGATTTAATATAGTCTACCGGAACATTAAAAGAAGCTCCAACTTCTTCAAGAAGTTTCTGTGCCTGCAAATAGGATTTTATATCTTGTTCCATTACACTTAGTGGAACATTAACATCTTTATCATCAATAATATCTGCATTTTCTGTTGCAGACACTCTTTCTGTTCGGCATATATGTTGATACATTGCATCTTCTGCTGCCTTTTTTGCAGAAAGAATAGTTGTATCTCCGTCTGTCAATTCTTTTAAGTGAACGGAATAATTACTCCACACCGACTTAAACTCGTTTTTTTCCTTTTCTGTGATATTAAGAAAATTCATTACATCAAAAAACTCAGAATAATGCTCGTCTACCTGTGTTTCATCAATTTCTTCAAGGGTAGAGTACATTTTATATGGAGTTGCCGATAACAATAACATTCTTACTTTATCTGAATTAAAAAACTTGTTTGCCAACATTCCCGTTTCCGACTCAGGGTCAGAGTTAATTAGATATTTGAAACGTTGAAACTCGTCCATAATAACAAGGTCAGGTTCAAGTTTATCTAAACTGATTTTTGCGAACAGAACTCTCAGTTTGCCTATAACATAATTGTTGTTCTGCTTTTTATAACCGTACTTTTCAATGGTTTTGCACATACCAACTACAAGGTCTAAGTATGTAACATTTTCCTCTGCCGGTTCTTTCAATTCTTCAGACAACTTATCCAACATATAGGATAAATACTTTCCACCGGAAAGCTTGTCACACTCTAAAACTTCTGTTTCATACCAATTTTTTGCCCATCCGTCCCAACCACTACTTGCACCGTCTTTCATTGCAAACTCTAACGCCTTTGTATATTGGGATAGTTCCGGTAATCTTTTAAGAATCGCAAACATCAATGCTCGTTCAGGATAAGTTCCTGCACCATTTGTCATTCTAAAAGAAGTATCTGGTGTAAGAGGTATAAGTTGAATGTATCTGCTTAGTAAATCAGCATCATTCTCTTGCTTGAAAATATTCAAATGTTGCATAGAAAGACGAGATGAACCCGTACGTTCCGTTCGCAACTCACTTGTTATTCTGAGCTTATTAAGATTCTGTTCTGCAATAGAAGCATTGGAACAGATATAAACCACTTTTACAAGATTATCTCCAACTTCTTTTTGCAGTTTTGCGAGTTTTGCAATCGTGCCACGTGCAATCAATGTCTTTCCAAGTCCTACTTCATCGGAAACCAACACTCGCATTTGGCCAGCTCTATAAAGCTGATCAATGCGAGTAACGGTTGCTTTTTGGAAGTCCTTTAATCCTGATATTACTGTATTTTCAATTTTTTCAATCTGATTTATTACATTAACATCAGCCATTAAAGTTTCACCACCTTCTTAAACACGTTATATAATTCCTCGAACTGTTCAGGAATTACTCCATCTGCCGATATTGCTTTTATTAAATAATCTATTTCCTTGAAACGTTCCGGTGCTGTCGCTGCTGTTTGAAGCATTTTTTCATAAAGAGCAGGTATTTGAATTGTTCTATGAGTATGATTTCCTCCCACAATTTCTGCTTCACTTGCTACTTCCAATGCACTCAGCACGTAATTGTCTCCAAGCAAAAATGCAATATAACGATAAAAACATTCTTTATCTTTCACAATATTAGAAATAACAACTTTTTCTCTATCTTCCGGCATTCCCTCCGTAGGAACAATGATTACCCTTTGTACGGTACTTGTTCCGTCACTAACAGAAATCTTATAAAACTCAGAAAGCTGTGTTAATGACAATGATTTGAATAATATGTTTTCACTTATCGCTTCCGTCTTGTTGGAAAGAAGCGGAGATACGGTAACAACATATTCGCTGTTTTCAAATCTTGCAAAATTGACATTTATATCGTAATTATCGCCATTACAAACCACCTTAGCAGATGGTTTCATTCTATTGATTTCCTTGATATAGCTATCAAGAATATTCTGTTTTTCTTGTTCTTCATCAGCAGTAATATTGTCCGTCAGTTTTACCTCCTGAAATGGGTTAGACGGATTATCTTCAGAACCATTAAATAGTGATTCTGACAGTTTTCTCATATTCAAATAACGATTTTTAGATTTAAGCATCATCGTAAATTCCACATTGCCTTTAATCGCATTGTGAGAAGCATTCAACGAACCTAAATACAAATATGTATCTGAGTATTTGCGAACCATATATAATTTTGCGTGAATATCTTGCTTTTGAATTTGCTGCGTTTCTTCTTCAGAAATCGTTGACTCTCCATCAACCACAGCATCTTTCATTGTAAATATTCTAAAATCAGCACAATCGGTAGGATTAAGTTTTCCAAGTGACATCGCTCTTGTGAAAAGCATATAATCCGGAAAGCAGGTCTAAAACGCTCAACACTTTGCTTCGTTCTGATTTTGAAAAGTCAATCCAACCTAATTCCATTTTCTTATCTCCTAAATCTATGAATTATTTTGCATACTTCTTGAAATTCTCTGCCTGTTCAAGAACTTCCTTGTAAACATCATCAATGGTTACTGGCGGATAACCGAACTCATCAAGTAGCAATATCAAATCCACTTGCAAGTTTGCCTTAATATCATCACGGGCAGACCAATCGGTATAGCGTGACTTATCATCAACAATCAGCTTTATCCTCTTGGATAATTCAATCATTTTATTGTCCGGATATTCAAACTCAAATTTCTTGGAAACTGCTTTCAAAATATCATAGAAAGCCTTTTCTTCATAATCTATACCCATATTCTTGAATGAATTCTTTTCCGTTTTCAGCTCGGACAACAACTGTGCAAGCTGCTCCGCAACATCATCAAGGACTTCGTTGGCATACGCTTCATCACGACGACGATTATTATACTCATCAACAACTTTCTTGAGTCTGTCTGCAAATTCCACACCCATAATTTTATTGACTTTTTTAAACTCGTCGATTGCCTGTGAAAGAAGCCTTTGAAGTATCTTGATTTTCGTATTCGGCAACTGAATAGCATTTATCTTATCCATATATTCATCGCTGAAAATATCAACCGATATATGCTTTCCGGTTTCAAATAATTCCTCAATACCATCGGACTGAATTGCACCCTCAAGCATTTTACGGACACGAGCGTTCATCTGCTCAATATCCGGTGCATCGCCTTTTGTCAACTTGAAAAGGATAGAACGGACAGCACAATAAAAATGAATATAATCCTTATCTTCATCGGAGAATTTCTCACTTGAGCTGCAAAGGTTAAATGCCTGTTTCATTCTCTTGACTGCTGCCATAAATCTTCTTTCCAGTTCTTCAGACAACTGCACATACTCAACCGCACGGTTCAGGCAGGCAAGCTGTTCTGTAGGCGAACCATTGAAGAAATCACTACTATTAAAGTTATGGAACATCTGACCAAGAACCTCTAACTGGTCTTTTACAATCGTGATGGACTGCTCCACCCCTTCAAATTCTTCACTCTCAAAATTCGTATATTTCTTGAGGGCGGTATTCATATTTTTCTTGATACCTATGTAGTCAACAATCAAGCCTTTGTCCTTGCCCTCGCATACACGATTTACACGGGAAATCGTCTGAATAAGGGTATGCTGCTGAATAGGCTTATCAATATAAATCGTATCAAGTTCCGGTACATCAAAACCAGTCAGCCACATATCTACAACAATGGCAATCTTAAAGTTTGATTTCGGATTTTTGAACTGACGGTCAAATTCTTTCCTATCCTCTTTTGTTCCAAGCATATCAAAGAGGTCTTTTTCATCATCTTTATTACGAGTCATAACCAACTTAATTTTTTCCATTGGCTTCAACTCTTTTTTATCTTTTTCACTCAGAACAACCCCGTCATCACAAATCTTCTTTTCTGTCCATTCCGGTCTGAGTTCCTTTACTATCTTATAGAAATCGTATGCTATATTTCGGTTGGAACATACAAACATTGCTTTGCCTGCTACGGTTGCACCTTCTGCCACACGGGTTTCATAGTGCTTGATAAAGTCCTCTGCAACAGCACGAAGTCTATCAGGGTCGCCAATAATAACTTCCATTTTGGCAACTGCTTTCTGACTTTCTTCTACTTGATGTTCATTTGCTCCCTCAAGCTCACACTGTGCATAATATTCTTCAATCTGTCTTACCTTGTCCTGATTAAGCATAACCTTAGCTGCACGACCATCGTAAACAAGATTAACTGTAATACCGTCCTTAACAGCTTCCGTCATTGTATATGCGTCTACAACACCACCAAAGACTTCGATTGTTCCATCAACCGGAGTTCCGGTAAATCCAACATAAGTTGCATTTGGTAAAGAGTCGTGCAGATATTTGGCAAAGCCATAGGTTTTTTGAACACCTGACTCTGTAATCTTAACCTTTTGGTGGAGATTGATTTGGCTTCTGTGTGCTTCATCAGAAATACAAATAACATTCGTTCTGTCTGTAAGAAGCTGCAAATCCTCTGTAAATTTCTGAATGGTAGTCAGATAAACACCGCCACTCTCTCGTCCTTGAAGCTCCTCACGAAGTTTCTCACGGGACTCAATACTTACAACAGTTTCATCTCCGATATATTTCTTTGAACCTACAAACTGTTTGGAAAGCTGGTCATCAAGGTCTGTTCTGTCCGTAATAATAAGAATAGTCGGTGAAGAAAAGTATTTGCTTTTCATCAGCATACGGGTAAGGAAAAGCATTGTATAACTCTTGCCGCAGCCTGTCGCTCCGAAGTATGTACCACCTTTACCATCTCCTTCGGGGCGAAGATGAGTCTTGATATTCTCATACAATTTATTTGCCGCAAAGAACTGTGGATAACGGCACACTATCTTCAAATCCTTATCTGAGTTATCCGGAAAATAAATAAAATCTTTGATAACTTCAAGTAAACGGTCTTTTCGGAAAAGTCCTTTTACCATTGTCACAAGGGAATTGATACCGTCCAGTTCTTTATCGTCTGAGTTTATCTTTCTCCACGCATAGAAGAAATCATACGGGCTGAAGAAAGAACCATATTTATTATTTGCTCCGTCACTGATAACAACAAACGCATTATATTTAAAAATCTCCGGAATATCTCTACGGTAACGAATTGTAAGCTGCTTATATGCGTCCATTATGGTCGTATTCTCTTGTACCGCACTCTTAAATTCAAGAACAACAACAGGAATACCATTTACGAACACAATGCCATCCGGAATACGCAACTGATTATTTACGCCTTCAATTTCAAACTGATTAACCACTTTGAAAATATTGTTTTCGGGAGTGTCGAAATCAATAAGTTCAATATAGAGGTCTTTCTGCGTTCTATCCTCACGATTAAGAATAAATCCATCGCAGAGCAACTTAAATACAGCTTTGTTTGCTTCATAAATCGTACCGGAAATATTACGCAGCATTAGAATGACACTATCCACCTCACTCGGTGTGATACCGTCTTTCGCATAGCGATTATAAAGGTATTGCTTCAGGTCGTCCGTAAGCAGAACCTCTGTCCTTTCTCTGTGTATCTGGTCGCCACTGACATAGGTGTACCCCTCGTCTTTGAACAACTCCATTATCGACATTTCCAATGCGTGTTCATTAAAATTTGCCATTGCGTTCACTCCTTTTGCGTTAGCGTTTCTTTCTTTTGCTCTTATTTTCGGCAGCACTCACATAGTAAGTATTATAAAGCTGTTGTATTACCTCATAATACTTGTCCTCAAATGTTTCAGCTTGTGCATCTGTATATTCTAATGGATTTTGATTTATTTCTTTATCAGGTTTTCTATTTCTTATTGCAATAGCAATACTTTCAATCAACTCCATTAACCACATACACACTTTTTCTTCTTCACAATATGCAAGATTTTGAGAATTCCATACATAATTCATTGGTGGAATAGGCACATCTTCATCAAACTCCATTTTCTTATCAATATAGTAATAAAAATACTCATCTACATATTCCCCAATAGAGAGTTGATTTATATTGAAAGTTCTTCTGAATTTATTGTTCTTATTTATGGGTTCAAACACGTTTGGCGTACCATTCCACTGCAAATCACGGTATCTCTCATAGCTTCTATGAAAATACTTTGCTCCATCATACAGATAATCCTTACCTAAATTATATTGCTCAATATCCTTCTCCAAATCCATTATACATTTCTGTACCCAACGAGTTCCTTGTATTGAATTACTTTTATATCCTGCTTGATGCAATATTTCATTCTGAAGTTCTTCCGTACAACGGCAATATTCCGTATAAATCTTTCTGGAATGTCTTTCTAGTGGATGCACATTAGCAGCTACAACACACCACGGTAAATAATCTCTCTCAGGCTCATTATCAATTAAAAACAAACGTGCTTTCGTTTCTAATTCTTTCTGTTCCTTTTCATCTTGTAGCTTTTGAATTTCCTTTTCGTGTCGTGTTTGTAACCAATATATCAAAAACGAAACAGCTATTGTTGCCACTAATGACAATATTCCAATGACTATCTGAATTATTTCTGCGGTTGTCATACCTACCACCTCCGTTAAATGATAATTTAGCGGCTTAAATCGTCAATTTAGACAATAAGGTTCTTTGTAAACCTACGAGTGCATCTATTTCTTTAGCATTGTTGCTTATCATACTGAAAATAGAATGACCTTTTACACCAAATTCTCGTAAAGAATTGTCATCTGGAATTATAACCTGAAAGCCGTTTAACAAATCTTTACCTACATTTGGAAATGTAGAACCTGTTGCAGCTGAAAGAATTTCTTGAAGGCTGTTATCTATCATAGCCTTTACAAACCAATTTAAGGTGCAATCGCTTTTATGATGAATTGCTGCTAATCCTCGCCCAATAGCGTATGATTGATTAGCCCAATTCATACGCCCGGTTGTTGAGCCACGAACACAAAACAATAAATCACCCTCAACACAATGTTTTTTACCATTTGTTGTCCATTGCACGGGAGATGGCGAATAAAAGCCAAACTCTGTTGGTCCGTTTAACAGAGGCTCTCCTACTCCGTCATTATTACAATCATCGCCTTGGGGTGACTGTCCCATTGTTATGGCTGCAATATCTGAAAAAGGTGCAACTCTCCAACCAAAAGGTAATTCGTCAGAAGATGTTATAGTAAAAAACTCTTTATATAAAGCAGATAAAGTTGCTTCTAAATTATCATTTATCTTCTGCTTCAAAGCAATTCTATTTTCAATAGCAGTATTATAATCCACTATTTTTTGCTGTTCTTTGATTGGCGGAAATTCTATCTCAATTTCAGAAATATTACCAA